>Ga0129345_1000219_pt1 | contig 20520 bp, 26 predicted proteins | sample CPBDNA_FD_94425 | JGI IMG/M metagenome (GOLD analysis project Ga0129345, IMG submission 94425) | Freshwater to marine salinity gradient microbial communities from Chesapeake Bay, USA - CPBay_Sum_20_0.8_DNA | ecosystem: Environmental > Aquatic > Marine > Coastal | place: USA: Chesapeake Bay...
ATGAGGCTAATCATAGGCATATTAATCGGCTTACTAATAGCCTTAATCGCATACAGGGCATGGATAGCCTGTATGTTATTTCACAACCACGTATAATCTGAAATCCAATGGCATACAAAAACAGCGAAAGCACAGCAAGCGACAGCTAATGAAGACGTACCACATCAAAAAGGGGCGCACCGCTTTCCGGCCGATGGCATCGCTATTCCCTGCACTTGTCTACTCAGGGTTCAGCTTCACAGCTTCCTTTGACAGCTCGTGTTGGTTCTCTGCTGCTGAGGTAGGCGGTGACAAAGACAGGGCTGATTGGCTGAAGCTTACAGGTATTACAGCAGCGTTTAGCCTGAACAATCAACGCTCGGCGCTAATCGCGTGGCGGCCTACTGATGTGCCTGATACCTTCGCCATTACCGCCTACACGAACAACAAACGAGGCGGCTGGAAAATCGGCGGCCCTGGCTTCAAAATAGCGACAATTAAAGCAGGAGAGCAGTTTTCCGGGCGCGTGCTTTTTTGGCACGACCCGATAACGCTTCGCCCTACGGTAGATTACTACATTCATACCCCTAGTGGGACATTCACCGCGACACACGATTTCGACAAACCCTGGCACTGCCTCTATCGGGAGATTAGCCCGTGGTGGGGCGGTGCTAACAACGAACCGGGGCCTTACGGCGGCGCTGCACCGAAGGACGCAACGCTGCAACTAGACTTTCGGTGGGAAAAATGATTATTGAATTATGCTCCTGAAAAAATGAACAGGATGAACGATTTTTTTGACGCGCTGGAAGGGCTTGGTTTTAGGCTTGCGGATTTTGTCGCAGGCATGGCAGGAGGAATAGTTCACATGATAATTGACAGCAGCGAAAAAACATTGCTGCACAGAGCTATGAATGTAATTGCCGGGGCCGTAACAGCAGCTTACTGCACTCCGCTAATAGCTCACTACTTAAGCATCGCAGAGAACTTTGAAAGGGCCCTAGCCTTTATAATAGGCAGCATCGGGTTGCGGGTTATGGATAAACTGTTAGATTTCATTGAAAAGAATGATATCACGACGATAATTAATTTGCTAATATTTAAAAAACGAAAGTAATAACATGACAAAATTAATAAACATTCACGCGAACGCCATGGGCGCGTTTGGCATAGATTTCGTGTCTGATGATTCACTGTCTGCAAAAAAGCTAATAGCGATTCAGCCTTTTGACGGGAGTGCAACTGCGACTTTTACGGTAGATTGCGGGAACAACGTATCAAAAACATTTACGAAAACGTTCGTGTCCGGCTCTCCCGCGTTAACGTGTTATATTTCAAATCTGAATGTTACATCTGGCGAAATGCTAGTTTGGTATGCTGAAGGAGAAGCTGAATAGAATACGGATGAATACTGAAATAATTAAACGGGCTTTTAGTTATCTAGGCACAAAAGAGATCCCGGGCAAAGAGTCAAACCCGGCAGTTTTAGCCATGATTCAGTCATTACTGAGTTGGGTCAAAAATGACGAAATTAACTGGTGCAGCGCTTTTGCAAAGCGCGTTGTGGAGGAAGCTGGCTACGACAGTAGCGGAGCTAATGCTGCGGCTAGGAGCTGGCTCAACGTGGGAGAAGCTGTGGCTGAGCCTGTTCCTGGAGACATAGTTGTTTTTTGGCGAATTTCAAAGCTAGATTGGCGCGGGCATGTTGGGTTTTTTCTGCACGATGATGGGGAAGATATCTGGGTGCTAGGGGGCAACCAGAGCGATGAGGTCAACGTAAGCCCATACTCAAAATCTAGACTGTTAGCGTATCGCCGACCGGTCAAATTATTAACTTGAAAAACAATAAGAAAACATGAGGTTTATCATTATTCTAGGGGTTTTACTTACTTTCCAGTCTATGGAAGGGCAGGTGCTTTTTAAGCCTGATGGCGTATCCAGAGAGTTCTGGACTCAGCTAGATTGGTCTTCAAAAAAAGAAGCCCGAAAGGTTGTAAAAGAAGCGCGGTCTTACCAGAAAGATAACAAAGGCGAATACGATTTTTTTCTGAAGCCCGTACCTTTACCGGTTCCGGACAACATGATTGCTTCAGGTACAGGTTGGCACTGCGACTATCTGGAAGTTCCTGCCAACGCGGACCGGCTATCTAAGCTGGCCAAAGGCAAGTTTTACCTAGCTATCCTCGACACAGGAGAGCCTGATTTCCCAGGGTTAACCCGGTACGCCTATCCGGGCAAACAACCAACCAGCTACACCGGCGAACCGGTCCGTGATGGGCACAGCCACAGTACGCACATAACTGGCACCTATGGGCATAAAGACGCTTTGAACCAAACAGGCGTGTTGGCAGGGCTAGAAGGCAGGTTTTTTATGGACTGGTACAAGGTCTGCACAAACGGCGGCGGGTGCTCCCACTCCTGGATAGCTCAAGCTGTTTTAGACGTATTAAGCTTTTATGAGTCAGATTTGAAGCCTAAAGGTATACGAGCTGGAGTAACGATGAGTTTAGGCGGCGGCTCGCCATCTCAGCAAGTAATTGATGCTGTACAAAAAGCTTTGGATGCAGGTCTTTTTGTATTTGCAAGCTCTGGAAATAACGGCAGGCCTGATATCAGTTTTCCTGCTCAGATTGAAGGAGTAGTGGCTCTGGGCGCTCACGACAAAAACGGCAACAAGGCAAGTTTCTCAAATTGGGGGAACAGTACAGAGGAGCTATTTGGCGTAGGCCCGGGCGTATCGATTTATTCTACATGCAAAAACGGCGAAATGTGCGTGATGTCCGGCACAAGCATGGGCAATCCAATTTACAACGCTGTGGTGGTCGCCACAGCGATGGCGAGACCTGATTGGCCAGTCAGTAAAGTTCTCTCCCATGTGGCGCAAAATAGCTTTGATCTGGACGTTCCTGGGTACGACGCCAAGACTGGGAATGGTACGCCAAAACTTGGTAGGATTTTGGACAATATTGGCGACACGCCAGCACCGCCGACGGATCCTACTTGCGATGATGGAAAACGAAACGGCGATGAGGAAGGTGTAGATTGTGGAGGATCCTGTCCACCCTGTGAGGTTAGCCCTCCGGATGACCCTGGGGCATTCCCAGAAAGAGTGCTTCAGGTAAAGCTTAAAGGTGAATGGAAAGCAGCTTGGTCAGTCATGGGCCAAGCAGAAATGGCAAATAATTCAGTCAGCGTGGTAGACATACGAGGCTTGATGGGGTATAGCAGTTCTGGTAAGCCCTTTATATCCGCCGTAAAGCCTCAATCCAGCCAATGGCGCTGGATAACCATAACGGATATTTCAATACGTATTAAGTCTACTGAAAGCGCCAAAATAACTGCGGAGCAAGTTCGTGGACTAATGGATCGAATTTGGAACGGTGGCAGAGGCATAGGCATGGCTGCTCCGGCAGATTTTGACAAAGCAGGCAGGTACGTAGCCTATTTTACAGATCTGCTTTCAGATCGCTTCTACGGCGGTTTCGACATAACTGTGGAGGAGATTACTTTTAGGAACGATCTGAACCATACTATGTCATACAGATCGGACGAACTCTGGCAGTGGCCTAGGGACTCAGACCCTTTCGTAAACTACGAGCCCGGTATTCCGGAGCAATACGATATGTGGGTCCACGAGCCCAAGGTTGCAAACGAGAAAAGAAAGTGGAAGATTACAGCAACTTGGTTTAAGCCTACCAAGGTTGAGATATCTCAAAAAGGGTTGCCTGAGTTTTCCGTCACGGTGCCTAACGGAAAGGGTGTCCATGAAACTTACGCTTGGAGCGAGGGCAAGCCTACACGAGAGCAGATATCTAAAAAAAGCCCGTACGGTAAACCCTGGCAGTTAGGCGATGTACTAGAAATTATTCCATTACCTAAAAAATAAAATATGAAAAAGGTAAAAATTATTTCAGCAGCTCTTGCCTGGGTTATTTTGACCAGTTTAGAATTCATTAAAACCCGATTCGTAGACCGGATTCCAGACATGGATGTCAGGACAGGCGTTTTGCTTTTGCTTAATCCTGTTCGCGAAATGGTCAAAGCTCTAAGCGATGAAGAACCTCGAAACGCTGAACAAGTCCGAGAGCTGTGGCGAAAATTTGTCAATACTGATTTCTCTGATTTCAGCCAAGTGCAGCTGGAGAAACTAATCGGTGGGGTTAAAAACGATCGGGTGCGAAACGTTTTGTCTGTACTAGTGACGCCGAGCATTTCGCTTACCCGAGCGTACACCGATGAGAACCCTGCTAACGACGAACAGGCAAGAGAGATCTTGAACGCTTTTCTGGAAAACCCCGATGTGCATGAGGTAGTATTGACAGACCTGCTGCGCCCGATTCTGGAAAAAACTGTAAAAGACCCGTCCACTGTCGCGTTTATTCTATCTCTGGTCGCACAGGCGCTCCGGCAGGTAGGGGAAGGCTCGCTTAACAGCGAACAGCGGGCAAAAGTAATCGCCCTTTTGGACGAGCAAGTAAAGCTCACCGAAGCGGCTTAAGTTTGCTAGACCGGGTGACTATTCACTGTTGTAGCCAATCTGGTGTAGCGCCAGATTGGCTTTTTATTTTACTCTTCCGACACGTCAACAGATGCTCCAGAAACGTTAGGCCACCACTCAGAAATGTCGTGCGTCCATTCTTCGCCTCCTTCATGGGCGTAGTTACAGGGCGCTTCTATTTGCTTGGCAAGCTCCTCCGCCTGCTCTTCATTTTCGGCCTCAACAACAACGGTCCACTCTGTTGGGATAGTCAATGTGACTCGGTAATATTTTTCCATGACGGTGTTATTCTTTTCAGGCAGGGAAGGGTAGCCTCTTCTAGGCTGACCAGCTGCCCGGGTAAAAAAATATATTCACGGTTACAGACTTGTACTTTCGCAAAGTATGTTGTCAATTTTTTTAATATGCCCGCTCCGACAGGACTGCACACTACATCTCCTTTCTTCATAGCAGTGCTCTGTTTACTATAGCAGTAAAGCCAGCTAAGCACCCAAAAATTCCGGCTAAGCCGTAAAGCTCCGAGTACCCAAATCTGGCAGCGCCAATGGCTAGGCTAAAAGCCAGTGCAGTGGAAAAATAAATCATCGCACCTGTAAAATTGCTTGGTTTACTCATCGTAAAGTATGCTTTTCAATTCTGACAGCCTAGCAAGTCGTTTAGCCTTCAAGTGGTCATCAGGCAAAGCTTCCAACGCGCTGCTTAATCGACCTTTTGCTAAGTCTAATTTCCCATCTTGTAAATAGGCTTTTGCTTTACTTAAATGAGCCCGGAAAAGATCTCCAGACTTACTAGACCGGTCAGCCAGATTTGGCTTTGCTGTCGGCGTAAGTTCTTCACTATCAGGTCGGCCTAATAGCCTCTTGGAATACTGTTCTGGCGCCGTAGGTTCTTCCGGTGCCTCCATATAATCTGACGGTTCGACGACGGGGGTATCGAAATATTCTGGCATTTCGTTCAGTTTAGCTAGGCTATCCGCTTCAGGGTCGTAGAAATCATCTTCATCTGGCTCTGGGTCGTAGAAATCATCTTCATCTGGCTCTGGGGCTGGCTTCGGCTTTTTTCGAGTGGGTTTAGGCGCATCCGCCGAAGCTGCCTTTTCCATCGCCCGGGCGGTGGCTCTTTCTCTAGCCGCTGCTGCTGCTAGAGCGGCGATGCTGGGATCCTGAGACACGATATATGCCTGCATGGCAGCAATGTATTTAGAAGAACTGTCTTCTACTGAGTCTGCAACATTAACCATTTTTTGGCTCGCAGCATTCTTTAGCCACGCTGGTAATTGAGCAAGATACACAACTACAAAAGCGCCAGCTGCCCCTATGGCATCTATCACTATGTCCGCCACAGAAGATTTTTTAGGGAAAAATGCTTCGATATCAGTATCGGACTTTACGATATACACAGCTACAAGCCAAGACCCGCAAAATGAACCAATAATAAGTATGAAATCTATGAGGTAAAACGTGTACCGCTGAGCGTTCCACAGCATCGTCTCGACCCCTATGTTATTGTCTAGTTGACTCTTCAGATTATCCCATTTAGGGTCGTTTTTTTCCTTGTATAAAGCATCTGCGTACTTTGCTTTAACTGATTTAATTTCGGCGGAAGCGCCTAGCCGGATTTGACGACTCTCAGCAGTTCCGGCTTTTAGGATACTTAGCTTTTTATTCTCAGCTTTTTTAAGAATGGCTGAATATTCGGGGGATATCCATCTTTTCTGCGAGTAGGCTTTTTGCTCAGTTGTGCTGCCCTGGCCAATGGCCGCATCCATTGTGGCCTTTGCTAATTTTTCCGCGTCGGCTTCTGCTTTTAGCGCAGCTTTTTCAGCGGCTTCCCGGATAGCTTTAATTTCAGCATCTTGACTGGCTGTAATTCGCGCTAAAGCTCGATCTTTTTTTGAGTTAAAATTTTCTATCTGTTCAAAGTGATCTGACCCAGACTCTTGGGCCAATACAGCAGATTCACCTGTAAAATAAGTAGCGCCACCAGAAAAAATAAACCTGCCAAGAAGAAACCCAAAAAGTATTAAAGTAACAATCCCGCCTTCTTTTCTGATGCGCCAAATGCCGCCGTGCTCTATAGACTGTGCCATTGCGGCAACAGCATTTTCATATAGGCCATTATCAATCAGGTAAGTTATGATCAAGGCTGCGCCTACCACTAGGGCATTTTCATACAAAGGCGGCAGCGTTGTGCTACCCCCCAGTGCGTTGTCAACCACACGAAAAGCCATCCAGACAGTAGTGATCATCAAACCGAAGAAAAGGCCTTTGTTTAGCCGGTGCAGTTTGCCAATTATCTTCTCTAAGTATTTGATTGTAAACATCATAAGTCGTTTATAAGGTAATCAATCTCGGCCATCGCGCTGCTGCATTTTTTTCGGGTTTTTGCTTCGCAGACCAGCCCATATATCCAGCAGCTAAAGACTAGATATAAGACCGTGCCGTTTGCGACAACAGCCGCTATTATCGCGAGCCAATAGTGATTTTGATCTGCCCAACTCATTCTTGAAGTTTTATGTCCTGCATCATTTTGTCCAAATCACGCCTGTCTTGCTCTACTTTTTTCAGTAGAGCCTCCACTTTCTCCTCTGTCTTTTTCAACCGGCTCAGCGCTGCTCTTATCTGCTTTGAAGACTGAAAGGCCTCAGCTCGGCGGCGGTCATACTCCGCCCATGCGTCGTTGCTTTTGTAATCAAAAGCCAACTCTGCGTTTGTCCTTTTGTGGACGATGCTACCGTCTAGCAGTTCAATCTTGTACAAAAGAGTAGGCACCCTGCGGTGCAAAACCACTCCTTTGATCCGACCTTTAACGGCTTTTTCGCCAGAAAAAGTGTCAAACATGACCGGCATGCCGATGTTTAATCTCAACCTTTCTTGCAAAGCTTTTAGCTGGTCAATTTGCCGTTTTTTCCTAGCTGCTTGGGTTTTCGATTTCTCCACGGCACTGCGATGCCCGCACTTGTGTATATTTTCCAGCGCCCATTGCGCTAGGTCAAAAGCGACCTCGCACCCGTGCTCTTCCAAGGACTTAAGATCTGATATCAAGCAAGTTGAGGCCCACTCCGTACCTCTTATTTTCAGTTCGCATTTATCCTGAAAATGAGCTTCGGCTTCCAGAAGAGTGCTCTCCCTAGAAGGCAGAGAAGGTGTTACGGCGGCTCCGTCTCCGTCCACTGCCTGGAACCGACCTTTAAAGTTGTAAACTAATATTTCCATGACTGCAATATAAGGTTTTTTTATTTACTTGCCAAAAAAAACTTTTTAAGACTGATATTGGGCAACCACGGCTTTGACCGCAGCCAATAGAGACTCTTGACTAGAGTGCTTTCTACGTAGCACGTTCCTGACTTTTAGATCTATCGTTTTGTGTGCCACAATGTGATGGATAAAGGTCGTATCGGTCTGCCCCTGCCGGTATAACCTAGCGTTGAACTGTTTGTACAGCTCTAGTGACCAAGGCATGCCGAACCAAACGGCTATGCTGCCGCCGCTTTGCAGGTTAAGGCCGTGACCCGCAGAGGCTGGGTGCATTAGCATCATAGGTATTTCTCCTCGGTTCCAAGCCTGTAGCTCGGCACGGCCTTTATACTGAACCGGTGAGTATTTTTTAAGCTTTTTAAGAATGCGTTCTAAGTCATGCTTGAAAGAGTATGCGACTAGGACAGGTTTTCCGGCAGCTTCTTCTAGGATAGACGCTAAAGCCTCTATTTTAAAGTCATGCACTTGATGCCAGTTTTTTTCATCGTCGTACACTGCGCCATTTGCAAACTGAAGCAGTTTGTTCGAAAGGCCTGCTGCGCTAGTCGGGGTTATATACCCGGGGGCGTGACCTTCCTCCTCAGCGGCTTTTAGGAGTTCCAGTACCGCTTCTTTTTCAAAGTCGTCGTACTTTTTCTGCAAGGCTTCCGGGAACTTGACAGTGATGTAGTTTTCGACCAGATCTGGCATGTCAATGTAGTCTTTAAGTTTCATGCTCAGGCATATGTCTTCTATCTTTTTGTATATTACAGAGTCCATGTCTTTTCGTAACTTGTAGTTGTAAGTAACGTACCCATTGCCCTGACCAGGGCGAAAAAACTCTCTCCTATACTGGGTTATGTACTGCCCCAGCCGTTGGCCTTGGTCAAGGATAAATATCTGGCTCCACAGGTCTATCAAGCCATTCGGGGCCGGTGTCCCAGTAAGAATAACTCTGCGCTTAAAAGAAGACAAAGTCTTTCTCAAGGCTTTAAACCTCACAGATTTATGGTTTTTAAAGGCGCTCGACTCATCGATGACTAGCATATCAAAAGGTAAGTGGCCGCCCATTTCTGCAATCAGCCAAGCTATGTTGTCTTTACTAACGAGGTAAATATCTGCCTCTGCTTTAAGCGCTGCCTTGCGCTGTTTGGCGCTTCCGATTATTCGAGAGTATTTCAAATGAGAAAGGTGATCCCACTTTCCTATTTCGTCCGACCATACGTTTTCTGTCACTGCCTTAGGGGCAATGATTAAAACCTTGCTGATCTCTAAGCGATCATAAATAAGTTTTTGTATCGCAGTGAGGCAAGAAACAGTCTTGCCTAGCCCCATGTCCATAAACAAGCCTGCAAAATTATTATCTAGCAAATGCTGCTGCGCAGTGCGTTGGTAACTGTGCAGGTTAGATTCATTAAGAGTACTCATTGATAAAATTTTCAAGGTCTTCAGAGTTGTCTATGACTTCAGCGTGGAAGCCTAGTTTTTTCAGCTCTCTGATCCTAACCATTTGTATTTTGTCTGGATTCTCGTTCGTCGTTTTGACTTCCACAAAGGCGACTTTGCCATTTGGAAAAAGGCATATCCTATCCGGGAAGCCTATGAAATGGAAGGGTACAAACTTTAAGCATAAGCCTCCTAGAGATTTTACTTTTTTCCGCAATTTCCGCTCTAGTACTTTTTCACTCTCAATTTTCATCGGTACGTCTCTGGTAATATCTCTGAACTCCGTACACGGGGAACCTTTTAGGGCCCTTCGCCTTATGCCACCCGGGCAAAAACTGCATCACCTCATTAAGCTCCCTTGTTTTGTAGCGATCCATGTCTTTCTTCGAACGTCCTAGGCACTCACACCATATCTCAGCAATAGTGACCGTGTCTCTGCGCATGCCCTCTTCAAGCTCAGGCTCCGAGTCAAGCCATATTTTTCGGGTTGCCATATCTGTCTCGTACCAATTCTCGGGGAGAAGACGATTGAGATACTCTAGGATAATCCCTTTTCGCTCGTCATCGCTGGCGTGAAGTTGTTGCTCGACCATGGCTATGTCATTTGCCTTGGCCGACATGTATAACTTTTCGCCGTTTCTATACATATGCATTGCTTCTGCCCAGATTTGATCCACCTCGGCCTCCTGCATTTTGCGGACATCTTTTACAACCTGAAGCTCGTTCACGTCGACTGGGATAAACCGGCGGTTACCAGTCTGGTCTCGCAAAAAAGTAGTGTTGTTAGTTGTGCCAAAAAATACGCACTGCCGTAAGTAGGTCTCGGGCACTCTGCCATACGCCGGCCGAAAAGTATCTTCTTGCTTGGTGATGAAGTGCTTTATGGTTTCTACTTCTGCTTTTCTTAGCCCGGACAGCTCGGCTATTTCAATAAGCCAAGCGCCCTGGAGCTGTTCAAACGATTCTTTCCCGCTCACTGTGTTGAACGAATCGCTCGTCCAGCCTTTGCCCAATTTTTTAAGAAAAGTGGACTTGAAATTTCCTTGCTTACCGACCAAAGTCAAAACGAGGTCATACTTTACGCCTGGGTTAAATATCCTGGCGACAGCTGCAACTAGCATTTTCCGGATAGCCTCTCGGGTGTATATGCTGTCATCTGCGCCAAAATATTCGATCAGTAGGGTGTCAACCCGTTTCTCCCCATCCCACTCTAGCCCCGATAGGTACTCTCGGATAGGGTGGTACTTCTGCCGCTCTAGCTCCAGCGCGAAAGCATCGTCTACTTTTTGTGATGCGCTGATGCCGTACACGCAGTCTATGTAGTTTCGAATCCCAGAAATATCTACGTTCTGTAAAGGTTCTGGCTTTTTTACTTTCCGCCATGGTAGGGATTCTTTTATGTATGGCTTCCTGTCGAAAGCGTTCATGGCAAACTTACCCTTAAGTTGAGGGTCATTTTGAAAAATGAGATTTAGGTTGCTGCCAGAAGAAAGGTAGTCACCGTTCTTATTCACCTCCAATTTCTCTGTCCAGGCTAGGTCTTCATCTGTCAACTCGGTGTCATCACTGTCACTGTCGCTATCGCGCTCTTCAGTGTCAGCGGCGTCGTACGACAGGTTTGGATTTGAAAACACTTCGCGGGCGATCTGGCGGCGGATAGTAGGTAATTTCAGCACAAAATCCTGCATGGCTTTGAAACTTGGCGCCTTAGCGCCAGTGGCATTAGACCCTTCATCGAGTCCGCCAAATTTATGGATCCGGACAAGGTCAAAAGCGTTGCACAGTTGACCCGATATCGGATCTGTACCATGGTGTGAAAAGGCAAAAGTGTCGTCATACACGATCATCCCCCCGCTGGTAGATCCCCCGGTGTAAGTGTATCGATCCGCACTAGCTGGCGTGTATGCGTCAGAGATGAATTCCTCTATAGCTTCCGATATGGAGTAAGCTCGGCAAAAATGGCCGACTGTATTTTTCTTCTCTCGAGGATCCTCTTGCTTGTCTTTATCAGATACAATCTTCCGGGCGGCTTTGCTTGAGTACGCCCATTCGGAAGAATCTTTCCAGTCAGCATATAGCGCTAAAACAGAATCGGCGCTTAGGAACTTCCCAGATTGAACCTTAAGATAATACTCTACATCTTTCGATACAGACGGCCAGTACATTAGCCTGTTCGTCTCAAAAGTAGTAGGGTCAAACATTTCTATGTCCATCGTTTCGGCTACCTTCCGAGCGATGGCTACATATTCGTCAGGAAGAACTTCTCTGTCCAGTGGCATAATCAGCCGAAAACGTGGGCGAGCTTCGCTGTGTGAATGGGTCGCATGTAAAACGGCAGCAGTGCCTCCGTAAATAAGGCAAAACAAATCCCAAAAAGACATGTCTGCGTAATCTATGTCCAACGTGACCAGCTGCCGGTGCATAACTGCCCGGGGGCTCCTTTTACCCTTAAGCAAGTAACCGCCTACGTAGCCGCCTACGTCCTTTATAGCGTCTCTGTCGCTCTTTGGTGCAGAGACGTACTCCTTGAACGTTTCGGAGGTGTACTGGGGCTGTGACAGCCGCGTAACGATACGCTCCCATGATACAGTCTTATTCTTCCAGTACGACGCAAATTTCGTATGCGCCGTAGCGATGTTTATCTTGGATTCCATGCTAGTCCTTTTTGTAAAATGGGGTCACATACCCATCTGCCGACAGCGGTAAACCTTTGGCCCATTCTATCGGCTGCGCCATAATATCGCACAGCGTTTGAAGCTGCTGCTCTGCATTAACCAGAGGGGCTTCGCAGACCATTTCATCATGTACATGCATGACAATCTGGAAACCTTCCGTGTCCGCCCTTAACATGCTTATCGCCAGAACGTCCCGGGCGACTGCCTGCGTGATGTTCTCCGCAAGCTTGCCCCCGTAAGTATCAAGGTACGTCCAGCCAGAGTCGCCCGCCTGGGATCCCTTATACTGGACTGCATTCCTGCCCCATGGATTTTTGATCAGCCTAGGCGAGTGATAGTACAAAGACCGGCCTGAGGGCAGCGTGATCGTCATAAAATCGCCATCACAATCAAAGACGATATTTGACCGTATCCGGATTCGCTTTTGCAAAGCAACAGCCTGGACTGCTGCCTCTTCCAGCTCGCGCCAAAAAGATTCTATCCGGGGGGATTTTTTTCGCCAGCGCTGAACGATGTCCTGCATCTCTGCTTCAGAAATGCCCATACGGGCTGCGCCCATCTGGCTTAAAGCGCCGACCGCCCCCTGGTACCCTAACGCAAGCTCCGCCACCTTGCCTTTATCGCGCCAGTGGGAGCCTTTAGTGATATCCTCTATCGGTATGCCAAACATCATGCTTGCGGAAGCTTCATATATTTTACCGTGCGAGTTAAACACGTCCAGCCGCCATTTTTCGCCGGCCAGCCAAGCTAGTACTCGGGCCTCAATGGCAGAAAAATCCGCCACCAAAAACGTTTTACCCTCTGGCGCCACAAAAGCAGTCCTGATCAGCTGCGAAAGAGTATCTGCCAGGTTTGAAAAAAGCAACCTAAGCGTGTCATATTCTTGATTTCTTGCCATTTCTCGGACTTGCGATAAGCCATTTATATAGTTCCTAGGCAAGTTTTGCAGCTGTACGCCCCGGCCAGCCCAGCGGCCAGTCCGATTGGCGCCATAGAATTGCAAAAGCCCTCTCGCTCGGCTATCCTCGCAAGCGTATTTTTGCATAGTGGCGTACTTCTTGACTGAGCTTTTAGATGACATAAGGCGTAGCTCTAGCACTGTCCGAACAGGTCCCGGCTCCAGCGTTTTGATAAGATCTCGTACTTCTTGCTTCGCCAGGCTAGTTATTTCTTTAGTCAAAGCCACAGATAGCCAGTCTTTCAGCTGGGCCGGGCTGTTCGGGTTTTCAATCCCTGTGATGTCTTTAATCTGCCGGAGAACATCTTTTTGGTATCTTCGATAGAGCTTCTGCGCACTGACCGCCATCACTAGATCTACCTTAACGCCCCGGTCTACAATGTGCTGGTCTAAGCACCAAAATGTCTGCTCTAAGCTCGGCATCCTGTACTTACTCAAAATGCGGCTTACATTCCTTTCAGCGTAAACGTCCTGGACACAGTAGTCTTTGAACTGCTGCCATTTCTCGGGGTGATCTAGGTGCGTATTTCGCGTGGAGGGGTTATTTTTTGATGGCTTTCTAGGCTTAGAAAAAAACCGGATTAGCGCTTTACCAGTGCTATCTTTTCCGTCACCCTTCAGTTTAAGAGCTTTTGATACATCAGCCAAAGATAAAGGCAAGCCGCAATATGCTGCTTTGACCGCTGAGCATCGCCACTGCTCGACAGGGATGCCAAAACCCAACATCCTAAACGCCGACCTTTCAAAATTGGCGTTGTGGGCCCACTTAGTCACTTCCAGGTCTGTTAATGCCTCCACAAAGTGCTGAGGGAGCCGCTCGCCTGCGGCTCTGTCTACTATTTCAACAGGCTCATCATCAAAAGCAAAAGCGACCATAAGCACCTCTGTGCTAGGGTGCTCAAAATATTTGTATGCGCCGACTTTAGGCAAGTCCGCCTCTGAGTATGTCTCAACGTCTATGTGGAGGTTTTTTTTCATTAGGGAAGCCTTCTTTGGTCGAGGAAAAAGGGAAGACGGCAGTTGGGAGCTAACCGTCTTCCTGGGTAAAATCACAAAACAAACAGTGCCTTATGCCCTACAGGAGGTCATCCGTCTCGTCGTCAGGCAGCGCAGTGAACACGTCCTGTGCGGTGGAAATTTGAACGAACTTTTCGCCGTCCCTTGTTTTCTGGATGTGCTCCAGGCCTGCCGCAACGCCCTTGTTGCCGTTGGTGTTAAAGGCAAAAAAGTTAATGGCTGCACGGCCGTAGCACCCGCCGTAAAAGTCATCCCGGTTGATGATGTCGTTTAGGTTACGGTCTACCAATCCGGGTTTCCGCGTTGAGGTAGCATTAACAAAGTAGTGGTCTTTGAACTCCTCGTACTTCTCGTCGTCTTCATACTTTTCGTCGCCGTCCCGTAGGGGCATTTTTGGCGAGCGTGGAATTTTACCCTCAAACTTAGAGTCTTTATGCGCCTCAAGGCAATCCTGAGAAAGCGATTGGATTTTTTTCACCAGTGCCGTGTCCGACTTCGGGATCAAAAGAGTGATGCTATATTTTTCAGAACCACCATCCATACTTTCCTTGGGCTCAAATACGCTGGGAAATGCAAAACGGACTTCTGAGGTTACTAATTCAAAACGTTGCATGCTAAAATTTTTAATGATTAAGAAGGATTTTTAAACACTTCGGCTGCTGGCCGAAATTCTTCGCGAGGGTCTGAATCATCTACTAAAGATGGCAACCCGGGTTTTTTAGTTATGTATTGTTCTAGCTCTCTTTGGAATTCGTCCACACTAAAAAGGTCTGAGATATCTCCGATACCTTTTAAAGTCACTTTAGTGTATTTCTCTGGAGCTAAGCCTTTACTGCTAAGGACTTCCATGACTGTATCTTCGTTTGACCAAGCCTGTCGTCCGCCAGAGGAAACCAGCTTCAAGCCGGGAATTTTTTGACCAGACATAGCTAAGCCCATCAGGTATTTTTTTACGCTGGAGATCCACAAGCTGTAGTTTTCTGAATTCTTGTAAGCATCCACTAAGTCTGCCAACGCCAACTCTTTAGGAGAGCTGAAAATAAGCTGAGCTTCTTTGGTAGCTAATTCTTTAAGCGCTTTACACCTTGGCTTTGCTTCGCAAAACTGACACCAGCTGCCTGGGTTTAGCTCACCATCACCCATTATTGCTTTTTCAGCGCTAGGCTTTGCTGTGTGCTCAGCCCAATCAAGCAGTGTGCGAACGTCGGTGCGCCAGACTGAATTATTGTGCATCCTAGGCTGAACCACAGCCATAGATACGGTATGGATGTCAAACATCAAATTGAATGCCCGATACGCGGCAAGGGCGTAGAGCATCATCTGCTCGTTGTTCTCAGCCTGCACTCGTACGCCTTTTCCATACTTAAAATCAGCGACAAAGAGCTGCCCTGGAGACGCAATTATGGCATCCCCTCGCCCTCGGCCTTTAAAGCCGAGATAGCCTGAGTAATCAAGCTGCTGCTCTACTGAAAGTATCGAAGCGGTGCCTTGACGGTAAAATTCGTCCAGCACAAAATCGCCATATTGAACAGCGTAACTTTGCATCCGAACAGAAAAACCTCGTCTGGCTTTCATCTTTTCTAATCGGCTGTCGTACTCCTCCTGGGTCAAAGCGCCAGAAGAGTAATTTAAGTATGCGTCAGCTAAGTCATGCGCAAGCAAGCCTTCATAAGCATGGCTAGAAGTCCGCTTTGGGTACTTAAGTTCCAGATGCCTGCTAGGCGGGCAGTTAACCCACTTTGAGGCTTGGCTTGCAGCAAGACTAATCATTACTTAAGTTCTTTTAGGAATTTAAAAAACTCCGGATACTCGGACTCTGGCAAGGCAGAGAAAGAGTCTGCCCCCAACTGCTCCATTTTAGCTTTGATTGTCGACCTGTGAGCTGCAGCATGCTTCTGGATAAGCGTTCTTATCTCAGTTGCAGAAGGCATATCTGCTGCTTCTGTCGCTGGCTTTGCTTTCGGCGCTGGCTTTGCTTTCGGCGCTGGCTTTGCTTTCGGCGCTGGCTTTAGCTCAGCCTCTTCCGTGATCGTGTAACTGCCGATCAGGGCAGTTGCAAACTCAGAGAAGGCCTCCCGATCACTGGGGGAAGAAGGGTCAAAGTCAATTGTAATTTTCATCGTATTTTTTTGGTTACTGATTACCGACTTGCTGGATGAAGTCGGCTATTTCTTTAAGTGTTATGGCCGGGCTAATATATGCGTGTTGCTCCGCCACATCATGCATTGAGCTGTATACCGTCACAGTTTGCATCGCAAAGTCTACAGATGCCCAGTTTTCGCCTACCTCGACCCGGATTCGACTGCCAGGAGGGCTCACCCGCGTTAAGTGCGCATCGTCGTACAAATCTGACACGCTAACATGGAGCCTCTGCGCTAAGATCTTGATTTGCGAAGCGCTTAGCTCGCTTTCGCCTTTCAAGATCCTCTTGAGCGATAGCTCTGGGTGTCTATTATTTGGAAATAACAGCGCTGCCGCCTCCGACGGCTCAACCCCATAGGTATCGATTATCTTCTGTAAATCAATCATGCTCTTTTGCTTGTTCTTGGAATGTAAAGCTAAAAAAAGTTTTTTTAGTTTCAAAAAGTTTTTTAGCTTTTTTTTAGGGCAAAAAAATGTACAGTGCTGTCATTAAGACGGTGGTCCAGAAGCATGTTTCTATGATTGTGCTTGCGATATTGTTGCGGTTCATGGTTATTGGAATTTATCCGTTGGCACCTCTAAGATTAAAGTGCCTATAGTTGAAAATTCTTCGTCTAAGCAGGTTCCGTACACACAGGTACGGTAAAGGTATGCATAAGCCCAACTTTCAGCAACGAGCGATTCTGAAATTTTGCTACCTTGCCTTAGCCTCGCCCTTATTATCTTTTCTGTTTCGTGCGCCATGGCTCTCACTGCTGCTTCAGGGGATCTCCCCCGATCAATAAGTTTTAAGAGCCGGTCTGCTACTTCTGCGGTAGCAGCTATGCAGTCTGTTTTTAGAAGAGCCGGATCTGCTGCTTGTAGGCGCTGCTTTTTGCGAGCCATCAAAGCCTTAACTCGCTCTAGTTCTTCTTTTAGTAGATGTGGGTTTCTGATCATGTCTTGGATGTTTTTCAAAAAGGCAGCGGGGCAAAGGCTCCGCTGCTTCAAAAATGAACAACTCCCCTAATTTTTGTGCACGATACGGGCCGAGCGGATATCGCTTTCGAGATCGGCTTTAACGAGAAATGAAAACCCTTCTGTTAGAAAAACAATATCCTCTCTGGAATCCGGCTTAAGTGCAATAAAATTTTTCATGCTTTTGTGATTTTACGGATTAAAGTATATAGCAGGGAGGTGGCTTCACGCCACTTCATACTAGTGTCCATGTCTTTCTCCATCAGCGCAGAGTTGGCTTTTTGTGCGCAGATATCTGCCTGCCAGCGAATCCAAGAAATTACGGGCTCTGCCTGGTGCTCTTCAGAGGGATTTATGTTACTAAGCGCAGCGCCCAGCACTTTGTGAAAATCCTTATTATCTACGTCTTTAGCTAATTTTTTAGCTATCTCTACGTAGGAAAAACCGTCCGGTATGCCGGTAGACTCTATGCTCAGTACCTTGTAGCTGCCCCCAAGCAAGTCGCCTTCGTACTTGATATTGACGAGGTGGTTTTTGCCCACACCGTTCTTTAAAACTCCATGGCGGCACTTTATTTCAATTTCGACCCTGTCAGGGGATTCCAAGTAAAACTTTAAGAAAGAGTTACTGAAAGCGCCTTTCGAATATTTTATGACTTCAGATCTTTTAACTCTGGCAGTCAAATTTTTGACTTTCTTATCCATCAGATAGCAATTTAATAGGGTGTGGAGAATTCAAAACATTTTCGATTTTTTGGGGATGCCAAGAGCGGCGGCTACATCTTCCCGTAAAACTGCGTAAAACATGCCTGTTGTAGGCGACACGCATATAGAAACGCTTATCTCTTCACCGTGGATATTTAATAGTATTTTGGTTACTTTTGGTGTGATATCTGTGTTTTGTGATTGTGCACCAAAGGTAAGTACTTGCTTTTACATATGCAAGTACTTACCGGTGAAAATTGAATAATTACTTTCCGGAGTTCAAAAAGCCTGAATTTCTCCCGCCTGCCATGCCTCGGTTGATCTTCACTTTTTTGCCTGCTGCAATACCGTCAGACGCACCATTGCCGCTCATGGAGCGAGCTGATCTGCGAGTGCGCAAATCGTACTTCTGGTGCAAGTACTCCGCTAAAGGGTCTACCTTGATCAGCCCTTTCTCTGAGGGCACTTCCACTTCTATTTTAGGGGGAGCAACTTCTTGCACTGCTTGGCGGATACCGTAGCACCATCCTGAAGCGTAGTTGCGGACGGCTGTATTTATTTGGCTGTTGGTCATCCCGGAGTTCTTCAGGGACGCCCTGTATTTTTTACGCGCAGATTTATACTTGTTTAGCAAGACATCGAAAACATACCCGGCGATCTCCACGTTTGTGTCATGGCCGACAAATATGGCGGTTGTTTCTCGAGTCCATGTGCCTGAAGGACGGCGGACTACATCCCCTCCCCAGACCATATCTACCTGGAAAAGAGTGCAAATTGTGCGAGCAATAGAATTGAGGTCGTAAGGCACCTTTTGATGCCGACCTACCTGGCGGGACTCTTCCTTAATCTCTGCCATGGCTACTTGGGCGGGAGTGATCCCATGCTTGCCCATCAGGCGGCGGGCCATTTTAAGCGCAGCGGTTGCTTCAGCCTGGGAATCTTTCTGGCGCGAACTGGCCATAAGAGCTTTTACTTTGTCTAGGATTGTGGATTTTCCTTTTGGCATGATATCTGTGTTTTGTGGTTAATAACTGATTGCTTTACAAAAGTAAGCACTTACTGGGAGAAAGTCAAGTGCTTACTTAAGTTTTTTGCAGAAAATTTATTTATCGCTTTTAATGGAATTTAACAGTAAGAGGCCTAAGTATATGTTTTATGGCCGCCACTGTGTACCCGTTGCCCAGCATTTTATACCGCTGAGTATTAGATACCCCTAAGGTGTAGTTGTCCGGAAGTGTTTGCAGCCGTTCGCACTCTAAAGGTGTAGGCATCCGCAAAGTTCCGTTATCGTTTATGACTCCTCTTTTGCCGTCTGCGCCTTTGTAAAAATTAGCATCAAGGTTAAGATACTGGTCATCTAAACTGAGGATGCATTTTTTATAGCCTAAGCCTTTTTCTTTTGCCCTAGACTCAATATTGTCTAGCCTGCGAATAGCTGCTTCGGTCAAGATTTTTTTGTTGGGCTCATCTGATACAATATCACGTATAGTAAGATTTAAATTGTCGGGTAGCACATAAGCTTCGCCCTCGAAGTTAAATGTAACTTCATCCTGCGTTGGCCCAGGGCAGTAGCAATCACCATAGTGCATATCGCAAGCCGGGCAGTAAGGCTCTCCACAGCACAGGCATGCGTCTAGGTCAGAGGCATAGACGATTTCCCGCCAGATAAAATTCGACCAGTATAGTCTTGGCCTGTGCAGAGCTGAAACCCGATTGGAGTTTAGAGGTAAAGGTTCTACGCCCAGTACGTCAGTGATGACATTTTTATACTGCTGCTTCATGCGGACATTTTCCAACATAAAAAGCACGCTAGGGTTGTGTTGCCGGGCATGGTTCAATATGTCGACAAACTCAAAAAAAAGAGCGCTGCGGGGGTCATCGAAGTTTAATTTTTTGCCTGAAAAACTAAAACCCTGACAGGGCGATCCAGCGAGTAAAAGATTAACTGAAGACCAGTCAATAGGCCAACTTTTCCAATTTCGGATATCTCCTAACTGGATTGTGTCCGGGTGGTTTTTCTGCGCAATATGCATCGCGTACTTATCCACTTCACTGGCATAATATTTAGATAAGGGTAGGCCTAGCTCTTTAATAGCTTGCTGGCCCATAGAGGCTCCGTCAAAAAGAGATACTGTAACCATTCTTGTTAGTTTTTAAGAGTAAAAGTAGCATGTTTTGTCAGGCACTCAAAAATGTGTGTAATCATTCCTGTCTCCCAGCCGTTGCCGGTTATCTTTACAGCTTGGTTGGTTGAAACTCCCCGGCAGTAATCGTCAGGTAGGTTCATAAGCCTGCACCGCTCTACAGTTGTGTAGTTGCGAAACGGTAACTTCCGGGCGAAGGCATCTGGGTATTTCCCCTTAGGCAGGGAAGTTACCACCGTATCTTTCGCGACGGTGGTCAGGCAGTTAGATTTGGCATCCGGGCTTTCGCTTCGGACTTCCAGCCATTGCACTACCGGCTGATTAGGGTGCGCACGGCGGCCCCGGACTGCTGCTGGATGCCGCATTGTACTGGCTTGAATAACGTCTTGCAAAGCCCAATGCTGGTCTTCTGGCTCGGTTATTGGAAAATTAGCCCAGTACAGCCTTACGCGGTTTTGGGCGGAGGTTAACGCGCTGTTTAGCTTCACGGGCTCAACTCCCAGGATGCCGGAGATCACATCTTGGTGCTCCTTTTTCATGACTACATTCTCAAGTAGCCAATACTGGGGATTGGACTCCTCGAGGATCCGGACGAATTCAAAGAACAATTTACTGCGTGGGTCATTGAAGTTTAGCCCCTTGCCGGAGAAGCTAAACCCCTGACAGGGCGATCCGGCTAAAAGCAGGCCTGGTTGGCCCAGTTCTGCCCCGGAAACCGTACGTACGTCGCCTATTTGTTGAGTTTCCGGGAAATTAGACTGAGC
>Ga0129345_1000220_pt1 | contig 20519 bp, 3 predicted proteins | sample CPBDNA_FD_94425 | JGI IMG/M metagenome (GOLD analysis project Ga0129345, IMG submission 94425) | Freshwater to marine salinity gradient microbial communities from Chesapeake Bay, USA - CPBay_Sum_20_0.8_DNA | ecosystem: Environmental > Aquatic > Marine > Coastal | place: USA: Chesapeake Bay...
GGATTCCTCGATAGTGACGTGGCTGAGGCTACCTACACCATCGAAGGAGATGAGCCGCCAGCAGGTCTGGCCTTCGGCATTCCGTTTACCGTAAGTGACGGCACCAACGACATCGATCTTACCGTGGGTGTTGACCCCGACGGACAAATCGCCTTTGTGGAAGGCCTCGATGTACTTGCCCCACCCCCACCGCCAGACGGTGCCTTTGATGCACGAATCAAAGTAGGTGGAACCTCCTATTTCGAAAAATACCTGGACAACGCCCTTACCGAGAAAACCTTCAACTTTGAGTATGTAGCTGCCTCCGGTAATGGCCCCATTACATTTAGTTGGGATCCCAATCTTGCTGAAACCGTAGCGTCCATCACCATTACGGATACCTTTGGTGGGGCCATCTACAGTGTCGATCTCTCCACGCTTGGTGGAAGTTTTACACCTTCTACGGCAAGCCCTGTTTTAGCCAACGGCTTTGTAATGAAGCTCACCCCCACCGGAAATGAGCCTCCTGTCGATGAAACCCCTGCCGAAACCCCGGTCTTCGATCCGGCCGGCGGATCCTACACCGGTAGTGTGGAAGTAAGCATCAGCTCAGCGACTGCCAATGCCATGATCTATTACACCACCGACGGGTCTACACCGGACGCAAGCTCCACAGAATACAGCGGACCCATCACCTTTACCGAAACCACCACGCTCAAAGCGATCGCTACTGCGGACGACTTCCTTGATAGTGATGTTGCGGAAGCAACCTATACCATCGAACCGGATGAACCTCCTGCAGGTCTGGCATTCGGCATTCCCTTCACAGTTAGTGACGGCACCAATGACATCGACCTCACCGTCGGTGTCGACCCCGATGGTCAATCCTCCTTCGTCGAGGGTTTGGATGTCCTCGCACCTCCACCACCTCCCGACGGTGCCTTTGATGCCCGCATTAAGGTCGCTGGAACCTCCTATTTCCAGAAGTATCTAGACAACGCCCTTACCGAGAAAACCTTCAACTTTGAGTATGTAGCTGCCTCCGGTAATGGCCCTATTACATTTACCTGGGATCCGGATCTGGCAGAAACAGTAGCGAATATCACTGTGACCGATGCCTTTGGTGGTGCTGTTTACAGTGCCGACCTCTCCACATTTGGTGGTAGCTTTACTCCCTCTACCGCTAGTCCGGTTCTGGCCAATGGCTTTGTGATGAAACTCACTCCAACCGGTAATGAGCCTCCGGTCGATGAAACCCCTGCTGAAACCCCGGTCTTCGATCCTGCAGGCGGTTCCTACACCGGCAGTGTGGAAGTAAGCATCAGCTCAGCGACTGCCGGTGCCATGATCTATTACACCACCGACGGGTCTACACCGGACGCAGGCTCCACAGAATACAGCGGACCCATCACCTTTACCGAAACCACCACCCTAAAAGCCATTGCGACAGCAGATGGATTCCTTGATAGTAATGTTGCAGAAGCGACATACACCATCGAACCGGATGAGCCGCCTTCAGGACTAGCATGGGGCATTACATTTGTGGTTGATGACGGAGTAAATGACATTAACTTAATTGTAGGAATCGACCCCAATGGTCAAACGGATTTTGTGGAAGGACTCGATATTATTGCTCCGCCACCACCGCCCGATGGAGCATTCGATGCCCGAGTGAAAGTGAATAACGTCTCCTATTTCGAAAAATACCTCGAAAATACACTCACGGAGAAGACATTCCGATTCGAATATGTGGCTGCAGCAGGCAACGGCCCAATCATGTTTTCCTGGAATACAAATCTGGCGGAAACTGTAGCCAATATCACCATTACCGACACATTTGGAGGTAGTGTGTACAGCGAAGACCTCTCATCATTTGATGGCTCCTTCACTCCATCCACTGCAAGTCCTATACTGGCCGATGGATTTATCATGTTGGTAACTCCAACGGGTAATGAACCTCCAGTAGTGGAGCCCGTTGCCGAAACCCCGGTCTTCAATCCTGCAGGCGGCACCTTCACCGAAAGCGTGGAAGTAAGCATAAGTTCAGCTACCGCAGATGCGATGATCTACTACACCACCGATGGATCCACCCCCGACGCGAGCTCTACAGAGTACACGGGACCTGTCACCTTTACCGAAACCACAACACTCAAAGCGATCGCAATCGCAGAAGGATTCGAGGATAGTGACGTAGCGGAAGCAACCTACACCATCGAAGGCGATGAGCCGGAAGGATTGGCATTTGGAATTCCTTTTACCGTGAGTGATGGTGTGAACGACATCGATCTCACCGTAGGTGTGCATCCAAATGGTCAACTTGATTTCGTTGAGGGCTTGGATGCCATAGCACCACCCCCCCCACCCGACGGAGCATTTGATGCACGCATTAAAGTCAATAACGTTTCCTATTTCGAGAAATACCTCGAAAACACCCTCACAGAGAAGACATTCAGCTTTGAATACGTGGCGGCAGCAGGAAACGGCCCTATCACCTTTACATGGAACACCAACTTGGCCGAAACTGTAGCTTCCATCACCGTTACAGATGCTTTTGGTGGCTCTGTTTATAGTGAAGACTTGACTACCTTTGGAGGTAGTTTCACACCTTCCGAAGCCAATGCCGTTCTGGCAAGTGGATTTGTGATGCTTCTTACTCCGACCGGAAATGAGCCACCAACAGAAGAGCCGATCGCCGAAACACCGGTTTTCGATCCAGCAGGTGGTTCCTTCACAGACAATGTCGAGGTAAGCATCACTTCCGGAACCGCAGGTGCCACAATCTATTATACAACGGATGGCACTACACCAAGTGACGGATCCAATGAGTATACAGGCACTATCACCCTTACACAGACGACCACTCTCAGAGCGATTGCAGTAGCGGATGGATTCCAAAATAGTGCTATTGCATCTGCAAACTATGTGGTAACCCAAACACCTGTTGCTGCAACTCCATCATTTTCACCCTCATCTGGCACCTATCTAAATGAGGTTGAGGTGATGATTAGCACAGCCACAACAGAGGCAACGATCTACTATACAACCGATGGATCAACACCCGATGCAGGAGCCAATGTTTATAGCGATGCTTTCATGATTACAGAAACCACAACCATAAAAGCCATTGCCATTGCAGAAGGCTTCAATGATAGTGAAATCGCCGAGGCAACCTACAATATCGTATCGGATGAGCTTGCATTCTCCGTGGTGTTCAATGTGAGTGACGGTTCAAATGACATCGATCTCATCGTGGGTATCGATCCCAACGGGATGGTGGATTTTGTAGACGGCCTGGATCAACTCGCCCCTCCTGCCCCCCCCGATGGTGCCTTTGACGGCCGAATCAAAGTAGGTGGGGTATCTTATTTCAAAAAGTTCCTGGATAACTCAATCACGGAAAAAACATTCAACTTCGAGTACACAGCAGCAGCTGGTAACGGCCCGATTACCTTTACATGGGATAACAGTGGACTCTCCGAACTGGGTACCTTTACAGTACAAGATACCTTCGGCGGTGCCATCTACAGCCAGGATCTCACAGGGTTTGATGGAACATTTGTACCATCCAGTGCCAGCCCACTCCTTGCTAGTGGATTTGTGCTAAAGATCCTTCCAAACGAAGGAGAACCCACACCTGTTGCCGACGCTCCCGATTTCGATCCGGCAGGAGGAACCTTCACCGATGAGGTCACCGTCACTATCAATAGTGATACCGAATCTGCAACCATCTACTACACAACAGATGGCTCCGATCCGACTGCACAATCTGCTGTGTACAATTCGCCGGTAACCTTCACGGAAACGACAACCTTGAAAGCGATCGCCATTGCAGATGGATTCCTCAACAGCGAAATCACAGAAGCGCTCTACACGATTGTTGATGAACCCGTAGCAGAAACCCCGATGTTTGATCCTGCGGGAGGTACGTACACCAATGAAGTTGTAGTAACCATCACCAGCAGTACATCCAGTGCAACCATATACTACACAACAGATGGTAGCACACCCGATGGAAACGCTACAGAATACAACGGAGCTTTCGCTATAACAGAAACAACCACGATAAAGGCGATCGCCATTGCAACAGGGTTCCAGAACAGCAATGTGGCAGAAGCAGAGTATACGATTGTATACACTCCCGGTAATGTAACACTGCAATCCCCTGCGGACGGAGCAACCGACGTTTCCCAAATGCCAACGTTTGAATGGAGCGAATCCTCCAATGCAGACACATACTCACTCCAGGTTGCAACCGATGCAAGTTTTGAAACGCTAATCGTAGACGAGACAGACCTAACCGGCAACTCTCTCACGATCGAAGAGATGCTAGAGCAACTTACAGAGCACTTCTGGCGTGTACGAGGTGAGAATGCACAAGGCTCCGGAAGTTGGTCTGCAACGTTCTCCTTCACCACTCAAATGGGAACCTCCACTGAGGATCAAACAATCCCTACCGTGTTTGCTCTCGAGCAGAACTATCCGAACCCGTTCAACCCATCTACACAGATCCGGTATCAGTTGCCGGAAATTGCAGATGTAAAACTCGAGGTTTACAATCTTCTCGGGCAACAACTCACCGTACTAGCAGATGGTAAACAAACGGCTGGAACGTACGAAGTCACATTCGATGCTTCCAACCTTACAACGGGGATTTACATCATCCGACTAACGGCAAACAATTTTGTCCAAACCAGAAAAATGATGTTGATGAAATAATTCATCTGAAAATCCTCGTGAAAAAAGGCGTTCCATTTGGAGCGCCTTTTTTTTTTGATTTACGTGGAAAACGACAATTGATTTATTGCTACGAAAGTATTATATACTGTGGTATTATGTGTATAGCTGTTTGCAATGTGCAAAACGTATGATCTACTTGCTTGAAATCACCTTTAAGCATCGTTTCAAAATCGAAAAACCAATAACCTAACTGGTATACCTATGAATGCATCTAAACTACAAATCATCAGGAAAGCGGGATACTCCTTGCTGGCACTGATCTTCTCACTAACCCTAGTCATTAGCCCAACTCAGGCACAGGATCGAATCAAAATCCTCAATGAGTTCCCAGCAGAGCGGTCTGCTCAATTGGATGGCTTAGAGGTAAATGAACGTGAAACAAAAATTATAAAGAAAGAGGAATCGATGTCGCCGGGCATAACAATTCCTCTTGCGGCCAACAAATCTTCACTGACCGTAAGTACCTTCCCATGGACAGAAACCTTTGAAGATGACTCTGAAACTCGAGGGTCATGGACGCAAGAATATACAGATGGCACATATGATTGGACATTTGCTGCAGGTTCTTCTGATGGTGTCATTTCAGCAGCCTATGAGGGTTCACTCAACGCCCGTTACGTCTCTGCAAGTGGTGGTGGATCAACGATCCTTGCATCACCCGTCTTAGACTTGTCAACGCTCTCAAACCCTCAGCTATCTTTCTGGTTGGGTCAAGAAATTTGGTTCACTGATATAAATGAAACCAAAGTGTTGGTACGAGCAGACACCACTTCGGCTTGGCAAGAGATAGCCCATTATACGAATAGTATATCCAGTTGGAATGAATTTACACTCTCACTTCCAAACCCCTCAGCTACTTATCAATTTGGATTTGAAGGGATTAATAACTGGGGCCGTGCTAATGTGATTGACCTCGTTACCGTTTTAGAAGGACCTCAAGACCCCGTTTTTGCTGGTGCTGGATCCGTTGATTTTGGGTCTACTTACTTTGGCGGTAGCTACATGGAAGATTATATCATCAATAATCTTGGTGGAGGTGATCTGGAAGTTACATTCACTTCTTCTTCTGCAGAAGTGTCAGTATCCGGATTACCCGCCACGATTGCACCTGGAGAAAGCGGTACGCTAAGCGTTACGTTTACACCTTCAGAGGTGAATGATGCATACGCCGGATCTTTCGAACTCGCCACCAATGATACCACCAACGCATCGGTAACTGTAAATGTAAACTCAGAAGTACTGGATCCCGATCCAGCCATCTACATCTCCGAAGACTTTGAAACCACTGCTCCTGGATTTGGCAATCTACCAGAGGGATGGAGTGGCGATATGTACGTGCGAGCAGATGGTGGAGTGAATGACTCTAAGCGTTTATCTGGGAATTTGTACGGTTCTAATGAAGCTGATCAAATTATCACACCGTTTGTGAATCTGGGTGATAACCCGGAGGTTTCCTTTCAGTATCGCGTGGTTGATTTTTCTGGTTACCCAGAGAATGCGACCTCTTCCAATATGTTTGGTTTCGGGATAGGTGTTTCCACCGATTACGGAGCCAGCTATGATCTGGTCTATGTATCAACTGGTGCACATATTGAATCAACCGACTATGCAGAAGTTTCTGTAGACCTATCAGCTTATGCCGGTGAAACTGCTATCGTTACGATTGAAGTAATAAGAATTGGTGGAGACTTCTACTTCGACTTGGATAATATCAAAGTGGGTACACCTCCAGCAAATGCCGTTTTTGCCGGTGCAAGTGAGTTAGACTTCGGGGTTACATTCCTGGGTGGAAGCTTTACCTCGGATTACGTCGTGAATAATACTGGTGGTGCCGATCTTACGGTCGATCTCGGAACAGCCTCTGCAGAACTGGTTGTTACTGGCTTGCCCGCAACGGTAGCTCCGGGAACAAGCGACACCTTGAGTGTCACATTCACTCCGGCAGTCATCGACACCGTGGATTATGCTGGATCATTTGAACTCACAACCAACGACCCAAATAATGCCTCGGTTAGCGTTGCTGTGAGCTCAGAAGTTCGTGACCCCAACCCAAGTGATTACATCGATGAAGACTTTGAATCCACTACTTCGTTTTCAAGACCTGCTGGCTGGGCTGGAAATATGTCTGTTCGCACATCCGGAGGGGTGAATTTCTCTCAACGATTAACCGTTAATCTTTATGGCTCGGTTACTGTTGGCCAAATCACAACACCGTTTGTGAATCTCGGTGATACCCCTGAGGTCTCTTTCCAATACCGTGTTGTTGATTATACTGGATACCCAGGGAATGCGACCTCTGCCGCTGCTTTTGATTTTGGAGTATTCGTTTCCACGGATTATGGAACCAACTATGATCTGGTCTATTTATCAAGTGATGCAGGACACACAGAATCAACCGACTATGCAGAAGTGTCTGTAGATCTTTCAGCCTACTCAGGAGAGACTGCACTTGTCGCTATTCAGTCTGTACGGAATTCAGGTGATTTCTACTTCGACATGGACAACATCAAAGTGGGTACACCTCCATCCTATCCGATTTTTTCGGGTGATGAAAGTATCGATTTTGGTACTACCTATACCAACGATACGTACACCGCAAGTTATGTAATCGGTAATAGTGGAGGTTCCGATCTGGAAGTAGCATTTGATTCGTCATCCACGGAACTATCTGTAAGTGGACTACCCTCAACGGTAGCACCAGGAGCAACCGATTCACTTACAGTCACATTTTCACCTTCTGCGGTCGGTGCGTTCAGCGGATCCTTTGTACTTACCACAAATGATTCCGACCACCCCACATATACCGTATCAATCACAGCAGATGTCCAGGCACCTCCCCCAGTGGCTTCGATATCTCCGGAAAGTATTTCCGAAACGCTGGATGTGAATGCCTCTACAACCGTAGATCTCACTCTATCAAACAATGGAAGCGGCCAAGATCTAACTTACATGGTCTCTGGATATGGTTCTGTTGACAGTACAGCATCGACCATGAGTATCGGTTCTACTGTGGAACGTGATCTGCAAGAAGAGTATGAGCGGAGCGTGATTGCAGACTGGCAAAACGGAAGCCTCCGGGATCTATCTGTAGAACAAGAGCAAATAATTGCTGATTACCAGAATATGATTGCCAACGAGTCATCATACCCTGCACCGGGTCTTCAGAATGCTCCTTCTGTAACGATCGAGTTCACAGACTTCCAAGCCTCTGGAGCAAACATAGTACAGGTAGCAACCAGCGGAACATACAATGGAAGCATCGAATCGGTGACCGCTGATTTTGTACTGAATTCAGCAACTGGCGGAACATGGGCCGACGACTTTATGATTCTGTTGATAGAGGGCGATACGCTCGCTGTAGACGGTTCTAACTTTGTTGCTCAAATTGGTGGCTTTAGTACCTTTACTGCAGTAAAATATGGCTGGGGTACGGGAGGTAGTGGTACAGCGGGTACACCTGTTGCTACTACCATTGATATCGATCCTGCGATTGCCGCAGAAAACCTTTCTGTTTGGATCGGAAACGGGTATGCTAGTGGCGGAACTACCTCTTGGACCGGATCTGTCTCCTTGAACGGCATCTATGAGCAACCTTCGTTCGTTACGGATGTTTCTCCTGCAAATGGGTCCATAGCCGCTAGTGCTTCGGAGACCATTACCGTTACACTGGACGCAACCGGCCTTGTGAGCGGTCAGTTTACGGAGATGCTCTATATATCGACCAATGACCCTGAGGCCGGCTTCCTTGGAGTTCCAATCACATTGGATGTTATCGGGATCACACCAGAAATCGCGGTGGAAGATACAGTGATGTTCCCGACAGTCTATACTGGGGATACAGCTTCGGCAAGCGTGATTATCAATAGCACAGGAGATGCCGATCTGGAGATTACTAATATCACCTTTGATAATGGGCAATTCTCCGCTGATAGCACCAATTACGTGATCCCGGGTGGACAAAGCGCCATTGTGAATCTTTCGTTTGCATCCTCAGAAGCAGGTACGGTATCGGGAACCATGACCATTGAGTCCAATGCCGTCAGCGGTTCTGCAACTGTATACCTGGAAGCAATGGCCGTAAATCCTCCCGTTGCCGCAGTAGATCCCACCTCCATCACCGTGGAAGCGCGCTCTGGTGATGAAGGAGTAACCTCAACACTAACCATCACAAATGATGGTGAATCTGATCTGCAATTTGCCTTAGGAGCCACCTATGACTCCCAGCCTTCAGCAGCCAATGCCGGTTCAGGGAAGTATTCCAGTTTCATCTACGAGAAAAACGGTGCCCAATCTGTTGTTTCCACCAAATCTCTCGATAGTACAGAACTGAGCGCCATGAAGGCCTTTGGTGATGGAAATGTATCCTTTGAAGCTGGAGAAGGATTCGAGCCTGGTTTTATTCAAGGTCAAAATGGTTGGGGAACATTTTCCGGGAATGTATCGCAGCCTGCTATCTCCCCGGCTTATGCCAGTGACGGAGATTGGTCTTTAGAACTTGCCAATGAGCCCTCGCTTGTTTCTGGGGCAACGATTGGTGCATTTAGCCCCATTTTCTATGGTGACCAAGAGATTATGTCCTACTCCGTTGACACGTTCATCGAAGCGACCGGTGGGTCAGATTATGATGTTATCATTCAATCGCCAACACAAGGATTACTCACTGTACGTGTGAAATTCAATTATGAGGGAAACATCTTTATCTTAGATGATTCATCAGCTCCTCTCGGGTTTGTGGATACTGAAGTTTCCTTTGCTACGGGTGAGTGGAAGAACCTGACAATCACCATCAATCAAACGGAAGGTTCGATCGATTACAGTTACGATGGTACGCTGATCTATACAGGAAACCTCTTCGCTGCAACTATTGCAGAGCAGGCCATTTTCCTGCATGATAACTGGAATTTCGGTGAAGCAGGATATATTGACAACTTCCAGTTTGATGCCGATAGACAGTGGTTGTCAGCTGACTTGACAAGCGGAACAATAGCTCCTGGAGATTCACAGGAAATAGAGCTAGGGTACAATACCGCTGTAGAGGTTGGTGAATATGCTGCAACTCTTCTTGTTGCCACCAACGATCCGGCTGCAGAACTCATTCAAATTCCGATCAGCTATACACTGAATGAGGCTCTGAACGTGGATTACAGCCTGACCCTCACGATGAATGATGCACAGCCGAATGTGTTCGATCTTGAGCTTGGTACTTCCCCGGATGCGACCATTGGATATGATCCTGATTTCGATCAGCTGGCGCCTCCTGCTCCACCGGACGGTGCGTTTGATGTACGCTTGATAGTAGATGGAACTTCATACTTCAAGGCCTATCAGCCAACAACCGTGACAGAGACGATGTGGAGAGTGGAATTTGCCCCACGAGCTGGATATGAGCCAATGACCATCAGTTGGGATCCGGCCGAACTTCCAGCTTCAGGTAGTTTCATGCTCACCGACGTTGCTGACGGTAGCTTCTACAACGTAGATATGCGATCCACGAGCTCAATAACTGTAACGGAGGACTTCATTACTGCCCTTACACTTACACACAAGCTGGGCCAGGACGTGTCTGCATCCTACATCGATGGATGGAATATGGTTAGCCTACCTGTAGAGCAAGCACATGATAGTTATCTGGATCTGATGCCGGATGCAGAGGCTGGAACACTATTTGGATTCGATTCCGGATATCAGAGTGAAACTACCATGACGGTAGGTGCTGGTTACTGGGTGAACATGACTGCCGACAACGATGTGACTTTCAATGGTGAAGAAGTCAGTAGTCTTACATTAGATGTCGCAGCTGATTGGAACATGATTGGCTCACTTTCAGAAGAAGCAACAATCGTTGATGATTCAGAGATCGTAGAAGCTACTTGGGCCTATAACAACGGGTATTTCATTCCGGATAGTTACATGCCTGGAAGTGCATACTGGCTCGCAGCTTCGGCCGCAGGCAGCGTAGATCTCATCTATGCGAGTGATGCTGGTTCAAGACCTGCTTCATCTACTCGAGGAATTGAAACAGAGCTGTTCCATAACGTTTCTGTCATGAGCGGAGAAGGCGAAGTAGACCTCTACTTTGCAGGAAGTTTGGGTGAAGAGGTCTCTGACCTTCAAATCGCCATGCCACCCGTACCCCCTGCAGGTCTCTTCGACGCACGAATTGCTGGAGACCGATGGATTAGTGCAGATGATGTGATTGCTGTTCAGGTACAACATGGAGAAGAGCCCGTTACGGTATCTGTGAACGGAGATGAGATCTATGAGTTGGTGATCTACAGTGGTAAAGACGAGGTACGTCGCCAGGAACTTTCAGCAGGAGAATCCGTAGAGATTCCAGCAAGTTCCGATAACTTTACCATTGGATTGTATGATGCATCTGCCATTCCAGATGTATTCAGCCTCGACCAGAACTATCCAAACCCGTTCAACCCTTCCACCACCATCCGCTTTGGTGTACCAGAGGTGTCGGACGTCAAACTGGAAGTATTCAACATGCTGGGCCAAAAAGTTGCAACTCTTGTTAATGAATCCAAAGATGCTGGATTCTACAATGTTGCCTTCGACGCTTCGTCCCTTTCCAGCGGTATGTATATCTATCGTCTGCAGTCAGGAAGCTTTGTTGAAACCAGAAAGCTGATGCTAATTAAGTAATTCTGCTTCGATCTGACTCCTTCTGGTAATACCAGTTGGTGCACAGTCAAAAAGCAGATTTACCATCTTGAAATCAAAAGCCTCTGCCCTGTAGGGTGGGGGCTTTTTTTTTGATCCACGGTATTTGTGTGGAGAACAATTTTTTAATTTTAATTTGAGACGGAATTATTTACTTTCTTTCTGCAGACAAGCACGCTTGTCTTTACTCACAAGAACCTATCAATCCACTTCACAATCGAACCTATGATGAAACACTTACTAATTCTGTTACTCTCATTAGCATTGTCCACTGCCATATTTATGCCTTCACAGTTGAAAGCACAGAGCGAAGACTATGCATTCTCACTCACTTTTAATGTTTCAGACGGAACCAATGACATTGATTTGACAGTTGGCATTGATGACAATGGTGAAACAGGTGAGTATGTTGAAGATCTGGACCAACTTGCTCCTCCCCCCCCTCCAGATGGTGCTTTTGATGCTCGAATTGTTTCAGAAGGCACCTCGTTTTTTAAGAAGTTTTTTGAAAACAACTCGGACACCAAGACCATTACGTTTAATTACGCAGCCTCCAATCAAGGCACTTCACCTATTACAATCACTTGGGATAACACTGCAGCTGCGGGATATGCTACTTTCACTATCAGTGATACCTTTGGTGGAGCAGTTGTGAGCGATCTTGATTTGACTACGTTCGAGGGTAGCTTTGTTCCATCCAATCAAAGCGCAGTGCTTGCAGACGGATTTGTGTTGACGATTGCTCCCATCAATCAAACGAGCATAGACAATAATCTCCTGCCTACGCAGTACGGACTAAATCAAAACTATCCCAACCCGTTCAATCCGTCCACTTCGATCTCATACCAACTACCAGAAATGCAGATGGTTTCACTTGAAGTCTACAATATGCTTGGGCAAAAGGTTGCTACACTCGTTGATGCACCGCAGAGTGCTGGAAATTACAGTGTTACCTTCGACGCTTCCAATCTAACAAGTGGTGTGTACCTCTACAAACTGCAGGCTGGTGCCTTCACAGAAATTAAGAAAATGATGTTACTGAAGTAACTTGAGCATTTGAGTGGGCTGTGTGCGTTGAATCGTACATATCCCAGAAAAAAAGCAGAACCCAAGAGGGGAAATGGCGAAATAACTATTTCCCCTTTTTTTATTCAAAATTCAGGTTGATAATAATTCCGTAAAATGGTATCTAAGGTGAGTGTCTGAAAGATTCCATTACTCTTCTAAAGACTTCAAAACACTGAGTACTTGTTCTCAGCAATCTACAAACAAAAACCCCGAATACTTATGAATACATCGTACCGACAATGGTTTATTCCTGTGTGTTTGTTTATGATTTCGGTATTTGGCTTGATGAGTTTCTCTTCATCGGCTTATGCCCAATCTGCAAATAATCAGGAACATCTAACACAACAATTTTCAGCAGATATTCAAAAGAATTTCTCTGAAACTGAAATCCATCAATTGTATGAACTCTCACCGGAGTTACTGACAGCATTTACAAGTGATGAGATCCGCACATTGCTTGCCTGGCACAACAAGGAGATCTCCTCCCCCTCTCAGGAAGAGATGGAGACCATTTTTTCCTATCGTGATGCCTATCTCGCCTCCCTACCGGTTATGGATGCTGGAAATGCCCAACTTTTGAATACGGTGTTTTCAGAAGACTTTTCCGGTGGTATTCCTGCTGGTTGGGACAACCGGGACGATTCCAACAGTGGATTTGTATGGGAAGTAGGTGGTTCTCAGGCAACTGGCTTTTCGGATTTTATCATCGCTGACAGTGACGCTGCCGGGATTGGAAATAATATGGTGACAACGCTTACTACCACAGCCATTGATATTTCCGGACTCTCTAATATCAGTATCATCCTAAATCATGATTTTCGCGATGTTACTAACAGTTTTGCTCAAGTACTCTGGAGTACAGATAACTCCACATGGCAGGTATTGGATGATATCCAGGACAGCCGAAGAGGGGCGATTGACGAATATGATGTAACCGCAGCCGTCAGTGGTAATGACGATCTTTACCTTCGTTTTACCTACGATGATGCTGAGGTTTGGGCATGGTGGTGGGCACTCAACTCCATTGTAGTCTATGAGCCAACACCACAGCCAAATCCTGCGCTTTTGGTCTCACCATCGGATTCTGCTCAAGGTGTCCCAGCTTTGGCAAAACTGGTATGGACTAGTGGTGGTGGATCTGTTGCTACAGAGTATGATGTGTACTTTGGCACCGATGCAAACCCTTCACTGGTGGGAACTGTGGATACTACCATGTGGGATACACCTGTATTAGAATACTCAACAACCTATTACTGGAATGTAGTTGCAAAAAATGATGCTGGATCCGCAGAAGCTTCCCCAACATACAGCTTCACCGTAGAGGATGACCCAACCATTAGTCCTCCATTCTTTGTCGATTTTTCGGAGGTTCCCCCAGCGAACTGGAGCAGACCCTACGGCGAATTGTCCACGGATACTGAATTCACAGACGCTGCGAATACCGAGAATTGGCTATCTGCAAATTTTGGAAATGATTCAGAAAATGATCCCGGTGCACGAATTAACCTTTGGGTGTCAGGAACCGCTGGCCCAATTCATCGCTGGCTCGTAAGCCCGCCGATCGATATGGGTGATGGTTCTGTAAATTACGGGCTACTTTTTGAGCTGGCGATTACAGCGTACAATAATACCAACCCTGCTCAACTTGGCCCAGAAGATTATTTCGCCGTAGTTGCCTCTTTTGACAATGGGCAGACCTGGTCCTCAGAGAACGTACTTTATGAGCTCTCAGGATTCAACGGAGATACCATCGAAGATGGGTTTGAAGACGTAGAGATCGACCTCTCCGGCGTTACCGGAACTGCCAGAATCGGGTTTTACGCCTCTCGTCTGTCGGGAACAACTCCGGACATTCACGTGCATGTTGGAAACGCAAGAATGATTTCAGAAGCTCCTATTCTTGGCTTCGAGCCGGAAATGCTAGACTTTAGCGTAACCAGTGGCACGTATGACACTCAGATTATGGAAGTGTTTAATCAGGGACTTGCAACCCTTACGGTAGATCTTTCTGCTAGTTTTGGTGGTACCCTTATGACCTTCAACCCGAATGAATTTCAGGAGATCGTAAAACAACAAAGGGAAGCACAAGAAGCGGGTCTGAGCATGATTGCTATCCACGATGCAATCACCCCGGCCGTTTCCAGCGATCCCTTGAGTATTTCTGAGACTTCGCTATCTCTTGAGCCTGGTGAATACGCATTGATTGCGGTAACAGCCAATGCTACGGATTTAGCAGCTGGATCCTACTCAGGGAGTATCGATCTAACAACAAATGATCCTAACAATTCAACTGCGTCCATTCCGGTCAATTTGAATGTAAATGCAGAACCTTACCCACCATTGGTATCACAGCCAGTGGCAGGAACCGGTGGTATAGTATCTGCTCTTTTTGAGCTGGAAGCAGATGGTACAGGTGCATTTAGTGCAGAAGATTTTTCTGTCTCAGAGACGACCGATATCAAAGGAATCACAGTAAATGGTTTCTTTTCCAATATCGACCCAGCAGACCTTACCTCAGCCGACTGGCACATTTACCCGGATGCATCAGGGGTGCCGGCAGGAAACCCGGAAACTGCTTCAGAACAAGCCGTTTGGACTTACAGTGCAAGTCTGGATGACGGGGCATTGTCTATAAACGACGGATCTTTTTCGCTGAATTTGGAAACTGCAGGCGAAGCACTTTCGTTGGATGCAGGAACCTACTGGCTTGTGTTTTACACCACACAGCCAACTGCAGTAAGCAATGATCGATGGAATTGGTATGAAGGGGGTGTGGACGCATTTGGCTCGCCAGCTAAGATCATCACGCCTGGATCGGCTTTTGATGGTGGATTCCCTGACTGGACAGATCTTACAGCTGTTGACCCTTTTTTTGCCGCATTGTCCTTTGAGATTCTTGCCGATTTGGGAGAAGGTACGGTTCCTCCTACGGGCCCTGTTCTCTCACTGGATCCGGAATCACTTGATTTTGGAACCGTAGTGGCTGGTACAAACAACTCATTGGATATTACCTTTGAAAACACAGGTGATACCAATCTGCTTGTTAGTGACATCTCCGTTACCGGGGAAGGATTTTCCATTCCAGAGTTTGAGCTACCAGATATCGTACCTGCAGGTGCTATTGGAGCCTTTGGAGTTTCCTTTGATCCGATCAGTGCTGGCGCTTATATCGGAACACTGACGTTTACTACGTCCAGCACTACTGGTGAAACCACGACCGTAGATCTTTCTGGTACAGCTACCGAAAGTCCGGTTATATCGGTTTCCCCTGATTCGATTTCGACGTCGATTGAATCTGGCACCACGGACCAGGTATCATTCGATATTACCAATGACGGATCTGGCCCCCTAACCTATCTCCTGCCTGGATTTGCAGAAGCCAAAGGTACTCTCACCGGCGACATTCTACAAGGCGCCAGAAAAGTGCAGTTTGAGAGTGATTTCGTATGGAATAACGAAGAGTTGAATCGCCGAATGATCATAGACCGGTATGAAAATGGTGAGTTGTCACAGCCCACCTCTGAACAGGAAGCCGTAATCCGTGACTATGAACTCAGCAAGCAAACGTCCAATGCTCCATCAGCCGATCTGATGAACACCGGACTTGTACTTGAGTTTGAGGATCTGGTCGCATCCGGTGGTGAATTTTATCTCATTAACGACGGTGATTACTCCGGAGAGTTGACAACTGTAAACCCCGATTTTGTGATCAACAGTGCCGGAGGATTTACTTGGGCAGATGACTTTGCTGTTCTGTTTTCTACCGATGCTGAAGGAACCAACATTGTCCTTCAGGTGGGTGGACTTACAGATCTTACCGGCAATGGTAACAAATATTCCTGGGCGGAAGGTGGATCCGGAACTCCGGGTACAGCGGTAACAACCCCGGTCGCCATCGATCCAAGTTTCGACATGGATGGTATCTTTGTTTGGCTTGGACATGGATGGACTTCTGGGACCGAAAGTTCCTGGAGTGGATCCGTAGAGCTGGTTGGTGTATCGGCTACTCCTCCATTTATCACGGATGCATCCCCTGTGTCTGGTAGCATCGATCCGGGACAATCCGAAACCATTACCGTTAGCCTGGATGCCGCCGGCCTACCCGATGGTATGTATGAAGGAGCTGTAACGATCACCAGCAACGATCCTGCAACCCCATCAACCGAAGTAGCCATCACTATCGATGTGTTTGGCGGTGCTCCCATCATCGGAGTCGATCCAGCCTCTTTGGATTTTGGAACACTATTTGTGGGTCAAACCCAGGATGCAACCTTTACAGTAAGCAACACCGGTGCAGCAGACCTTGTCGTATCGGACATCTCCTTTGATGACGCTGCCTATTCTGCCGATGTTACTTCTTTCACGGTTGCTATCGGAGAAACACAAACCGTGACGGTAACGTACGCACCTACGGAAGCCGGAGACAACAATGCTACGGCAACGATTAGTTCCAATGATGAAACCAACAGCAGCGCAACAGTATCTATGACGGGTTCTGCAGTGGGAGCACCAGAGATTGCTGTAAGTCCGGGATCCTTCACCTGGAACCTTGGACAGAATGCATCCGATTCGGACATGCTCTCGATCAGCAACAATGGCGCATCCGATCTCGTGGTCTCCATTAGTGCTGTGAATGGTCAGAATGCTACTGTTGCATCTGACAACGATTCTTCAGAGCCGGTTGGACCCTATGTGCAGGCAAAAAATAGCAAGGCTTTCACGCCGAATCGAGAAGCCCAAAATGCCCCTGTATCTTCCGTGGGAACCCTTGAAGACATGCCTGTGATCTTCAGTGAAGACTTTGAGTCGTATGCTGACTTCACACTGGACATGAGTCCATGGATCACACTAGATGAGGATACATTGGAAACATACGGGTTTCAAGGGATTTTATTCCCGAACTCCGGGTCACCGATGGCGGGGATCGTATTTAATCCGGCTACGACAGAACCCCCGCTAAGTGGGAGTACAACGGATGCAGATCCTATGCCTGGTATGACCAAATACTATGCAGCATTTGCATCTGTTCCTGCAGCAGGACAACCATCCAATGATGATTGGCTCATCACTCCAAGCCTTCAGCTAGGATCTGGATCAAGCGTGGCATTTTATGCGAAATCCTACACTGCTCAATATGGCTTGGAGCGATTCCGGGTAGGTGTTTCTACCTCGGGCACCAACCCAGAAGACTTCGATATCATCTCTGCAGGTGCCTATGAAGAGGCACCCCAAGAAAGTTGGACGGAATTCATGTACGACCTTAGCGCCTATGATGGTCAGGCAGTACATATTGCGATCAACGTCGTTTCAGCAGATGCCTTTATCTTCTTCATGGATGATTTCCGTGTCATGAGCAGTACCGGAGCCGATTGGCTTAGCTACAATCCGACGGAACTTACCATTCCTGCAGGAGAATCAGCAGATGTGATGCTGAACGTAAGTACAGCTGAACTGGACGCTGGCACATACCTCAAGACATTGAAGGTATCGAGTAATGATCCTGCAATGCCTATGACCGATGTACCGCTTACGTTGAATGTCTCTGAAACCGACAATGTTGATTTCAGTTTCACAATGAACGTATCCGATCAAAATCCAAATGATATTGATCTGACGATCGGTACCGCATCCGATGCAACGGCCGGTTATGACGAACAATATGATATACTGGCACCTCCTCCTCCTCCGGACGGAGCATTTGATGCTCGCCTGGTGAACGACGGGTCCAGCTACTTTACCTCGTTTCAACCCACCACAACGGATGTAACGGAGTGGGAAGTTCGATTTGTTGCAAGCACCGGAAATGATCCAATCGTCATCACATGGAACCCTGCAGATCTGCCAGAAGATGGAAGCTTTATGCTTACTGACACATTTGGCGGTTCGTTTGTGAGTGTTGATATGAGAAGCACCAGTAGTTTTGATGCAAGCACATCGGCTCTGCCAGGAATCGATAAACTGATCCTGAAACACTCCTTGCAAACAACCATCGAGCAGACCTATCCGGTCTCCTGGAACCTGGTTAGTACACCGGTTGTTGGAACGGGAACAAACTATCAGAATCTCTTCCCGAATGCCATTGAAGGGACGCTGTATAGCTTTGATGGTTCTTATGTGAATCAGGAAAGTTTGACCGAGGGTATCGGATATTGGATTAACCTGAATCAAATTTCTGCTGCAACCTTCACCGGGGACCCAATCAGCTCGATGATGCTCACTCTGAACGAGAGCTGGAATTTGATCGGTTCGATCTCAAGCCAGGCAGCTATTCAGGACAATGGAGACATCGTCATTGATGGTACGTTGTATGGATTTGACGGATCTTACACCAGTGAAAGCACACTTACGCCAGGGAAAGGATACTGGGTAGCAACATCAGCTGCCGGATCGATCGATCTGGTTGGTGCTTCAGGAGCCGCCCTCTCTTCAAATGGATCCCTGCGATCCTCCGGACAGTTGGATAGCTTCAGTAAAATAACGCTGGCAAGCGGTGAGTCACACTCCAGAGATCTGTACTTTGATGGCGAACTGGAAGGAGAATTCAATCCGTTGTCACTCTCACTTCCACCGGTACCCCCAGCCGGAGCATTTGATGCACGAATGGCCGGAGACCGCTGGGTTAGCGAAACGAATGCCGTCTCTATCGATCTGATGCAGTCTGACGCACCTGTTACCCTTACGATGACGGGTGACGCTACCTATAGCGTGACGTACCTATCGGAGGGCAATGAGATCGAGCGACAGACCGTCATCGGTGGTGAGTCATCGGCAGTACCCGCATCTGCGGATCAGATCGTTGTGGAAACAGCCGATCTTGCAGCCAACGAGATTCCGGACGTATTCACTTTGGATCAAAACTATCCGAATCCGTTCAACCCAAGCACGTCTATCCGATTTGGAGTACCAGAAGCATCGGACGTTCAATTGGATGTGTATAACATGCTGGGTCAGAAGGTTGCAACACTGGTGGACGGACAACGAACAGCCGGATATCATACTGTTAGCTTCGATGCAGGAAACCTGTCCAGTGGTATGTACATCTACCGCTTACAAGCAGGATCCTTTGTACAAACCCGTAAGTTGACGCTGATCAAGTAATCCTATTGATCAGGTCACCTATTGATCAGGTCACCTATTGACCAGATCTTTAGAATTGGCAAATTGTACAAAAGCCCCGGTCTTACCAAAAGATCGGGGCTTTTTTATATCTCTTTCCATCAAAGTCGTTCCAATGTACTAATAGATCGAATTTGGTAAAGGAGTAATTTATTAAGCAGAAGAAAACAAATCAGTCACCACACAAACAAAAAGTAGAAAAGAAAGACATCAAAACAGGTATCCCAGACCAGCATACCAACGCTGTGACTCACTGGAAAAAGCCAGGTCTACCCGAAAAACGATATCTGGGCTCAATAAACTTAGCAAGCCACTCAATCCATATGTATGCTTCCAGTCCTGAAATACGCCATTGGAATCGTTTTTGGAAAAAACACGTCCAGTATCCCAAAAGAATTGCCCCCCCAAACGAATTGTATCATCAAATCCAGAAATCAGCCACTTCCTTGCTTCAAGAATATGCAGTAGGGAATGTTGTCCTACAAAACGATCCTGCACATACCCGCGCAACCCATCTTCGTTGCCCAACACAGGCTTCTGCCAAAAAGCCTGCTCCCCCGATACTGTACGAAATCGAGTCTGTTGAGCAAGAGTTACTTCCCAAAAAGGAGTATCCTTGAAAAGGGTCCTATAATGCCGAAAATCCCCCGTAATCTCGAAATAAGCATAATCACTGCCAAATACTGGAGAAGAACCGGTAACCCCTGCCTCGTACCGAAACCCATTCTGAGGACTCAACTCATGATCTCTTCCATCTACCACCAAACCAAGTCCAAAGTATACAGATGTACCCGAACCAATCCCAAGTGGCTGTTCAAACCCTAATACCGTATTATTGAGCTCATTTTGCATTGGATCCGCTGGAGTTGAAACCGACGATTTCGCATAGATCAAACCAGACTTTACAAACAGATCCACAATCCTGGAACCTTTATTGGGCTTTACGGACC
>Ga0129345_1000222_pt1 | contig 20479 bp, 15 predicted proteins | sample CPBDNA_FD_94425 | JGI IMG/M metagenome (GOLD analysis project Ga0129345, IMG submission 94425) | Freshwater to marine salinity gradient microbial communities from Chesapeake Bay, USA - CPBay_Sum_20_0.8_DNA | ecosystem: Environmental > Aquatic > Marine > Coastal | place: USA: Chesapeake Bay...
ATTATCCTCATGGTGATTACAATGTAGTTGGGTGTGGTAGCGTTTACGCTGGAAGACCGCCTACATACACAAATCAAGAAGACTTAATAGAAAGAGATATAATAGATGGAAACTCAGCTACAGCTATAGTTGCAGACTACGACAGAAGTTCGATTTTATGCTCATATACGGAGGGTTTGGGAGATTCTTTCAGACTAAAATATTTTAACAATACGAAAGCGCACATTTACTGTTCTGAAGAAGATGAAAAAGCTGGAAGATGTTTCAATCCTTGTTTGAGCTTTAGAAATCAAATGGGCTTTATGCCGGGAGGAAAAAAATTAGATGGCATGAGTCTTTTGCATAAGGGGAAAATCACTCATTTAACTTCAGACGCAACTTCCATATCTCAATACAATAGTTTATACAATGGCTTGGATATTAATCTTGGAGTGCAGACGACAGCTTACGAAAACAAAGAGTTAAACTTGTTTCATCAAGCTAGAGGTCCAATAAACAATCCGTATTCTACAAGAATGATCTCAAATTTAACGAGTAGTGTCACAATACCTTTTGTATCCCCAAAAGAAGGTGAGACATTCGCTTTTAAATCTTCAAACCAAGATTTAGTGGGATCATTTGTTTCGCCGCCAGATTCAGATTTATGGACTTCAAATGGATACAGAGATGTAGAGCTTCAGTTTTATGCGACTGAGAAAATGACGATAAAAGACATTCAAATATTTTTGTTCCCAAGAGATGAAACTTTCAAGTATGGAATATTTGAAAATCAACAAGGAGTTTCTCCTATTTATGTATTACACGATTCTGATGTTGTGGTGTCTGATTGGGTGGATCAAAATTGGGAGTACACAATAAATAAAGACGAAATCCTAAAGTTCTTTATCAATGGGAAAAATAGATTTTATGACGGGTCTGTTATTTCAAAAGATTTAAAGTTTGAAATAAGAATTAGATATGAAGATTCAACCGGTAGAACTAAAGCGGTATCGCAACAAGCAGACCGAGAAAGCACTGCCGGACTTTCATCCGAAAATTATAATGTAGAAAAAAGCGATTTACAAATACTTAAAGATCTAAGCTTGGGTCCGTGTTCTTATGGGTCAGATCATTGTAATTACATTACGCCGATAGTCAGGCTAGAAAGTTCAACACTAAGGGCGATAGTAAACCCGATAAATCAGGCAGCAAATCAAACAGCAAACATACTATAATAAAAATGCCATACAATTCTCCAGATTATTTTACAATAGCTACAGATGATCCAGCAGTTAAATCTACAATTGCTCAATCTATGGTTGCGGCAGCGTTTAAAATTAGTCTAGACTCTTTTGGTGGCGAGTATCTCGGAGTAAATGCAAACGAAGTCCAACTCAATTTAATTTCTTCTTTATATTCTGGATACAAAACTGGGTCTCAGTCCGATTTGAATCAAGTATATGAAAGTATAATAGGCTCCGAAAATATATCCACGGTTGAGGGTTTAAAACAGGGCACTTTGTTTGATTCAATTTGCAGCGGAATAAAAACACAGCATTTTTCTTCTTATGGAGATTACGTTGGCTCTTTATATTCAATTTTGTCGGCATCGACTTTTTACGGATATTACAAAACTCAGATCGGCGTAAACCATTTAAGCGGATTTTTAAACAAATCCTTTAGCGGTTTGAATTCCTTGCTTGGATCTGGGCCGACTGGTGTTTCTGAAATTTTTACAACGTCTCAAATGTCTGGATTTTCTTATGGAGATACTGTGCCGACTCAATCTCTTATAGGAAATCCAACGCCAGAAGCATATTTTAGCGGAGTTTTAGCTCAAATCAAAACAAGCCCGAAAAGCTCCACAGCCTCTGTTATTGGATTTTCTTATTACGACCTGTCTGACTCTTTCAGTAGCTACCCAGACGGAAACAAATTAAAAGACTCTTCAATTCAAAAATACAAAATAACTGGAGCATTTTACTACTCAGATACATCTTGGCAAAATACAAATATTTGCGAAGACATTTATATCCCTTTGTATTATTATGATTCTGGTCATGAAGATAAATTTGATCCATTTATAACAACTGGATATAGGCTGGTAAGGGCTTCTGAAAACTCGGAGTGCGTAGAAGAAGAAAGTAACTATGTTCCAGTACAGGGAACAATATTTGAAAGGGAGTTTGTTGATGGGCCGTACGTATCTGGAGTATTTTCGTCTTCTGTAATATCAGAACTACAAAAAAGAGACAAGTCATTTTTATACAAATACGACTCGTCTGCACAATACACATCTCTTAAATTTGATGGCAAAACCGCTCAAAGATGCACGTTAGATGGAAATATTGATATTTCTCTTATAAGTGTAGCAAAAGAAAGGCTGATTCCGCACAATCCATACGCAAGTATAATTGAAGAAGAATCAAATAATTTCCCAAGCGCAGTTGATGACATTGGAGGGTCTGTGACTGGGCAAATGCACGGAGGAAATGTAAGTACAAGATGGGGTAAGTTTGCTACGGGATATGACCAATTAGAAGACGTATACTACAGTCCTCCACAGCTTGGGTACAAATTATATGAAACAAGATACGGTCCTCACACCGGTTTAAAGTTTGCTACTTTAGAGCTTGATCCTGCGGTTTGGGGATCTACCTACAGCGGCTTGCAATATTCCCCATTTAGAGATACCCAAAATGGTTACGTGGTTGATGATTTAAAGATGGGGCTATATTTTTGTAGTGGGAGGCTTTATGAAGAGCCAACCGTCCACACCTTGAATGAAAGACAAACAGGGGTTTCAAAAGTTGTATTATTTGGAGTCAACAGAAAAAATCCGTATTCAGAAAGTAGAGACCCGCTTTCGTATAGTAATGCGCTTGGAGTTCCCGCAACAGTGGAATCATTTAATATAGATGAACCATCTCAATTGATTCATTATGGCTACCCGTCAATAGTTTCTGATGGGTCAATTAATAATGCAGAGAAACCGATTATTTCTTTTTATCAAGATTTTAATTCTTATTCTTATAACAAAAAAGCAAAATTAAATATTGGAGTGGGAGTAGTAAGAACTTGGACTGATGATGCCGCCTCTGTTGAGGCTTATCCCGGAAGTTACGAGCTTGTAGATTCGATAAACATTGCAGAGTTTAATCCATCTGACTTTATAGATGATACCCTTTATAAATCTTCGGATTTCTCTCAAGCTGTAGTTACTGGATCAATTTCCATTTTATCTGAAAGTCTTAGCGGAACTGGCTGGGAAAACAGAATAAAGCAATATGCTTTTGGAATGGGAGACAACCTAAACAAAAGCGGATCAATAGATCAAGAGTTTGTATACAAAAACGCCGGAAAAACATTTGTAGATAGGAATTACGATATTCCGGGCACAGGGATAATCTCTGGAGAGAATGCGCTGGTTTCTTTCTTCATGGGAACTGGAACTTCTGCCGGATCAGAATTTGGGTTTTTGTCTTCTTTAAATTCTTCGTTGCTCGGAACCAACGTGAAGAATGTAATGTATTCGGACGCCGTAAAAGTTCCGTTCGATGACGACAGATTTTGGAAGACCGGGAAAGTATTTTTTAGGGAAGACGCAGAGGTTACTGACACGACAAGTGGGTTGATGTTCGATCCTAGAGTTGTTGCTAGATCAGATTCGGAAGGAGCCACTAGCTATAACTTTTCTCTGAGTTCTTCTTCATCTGGATACAATGACCCATTCAAGATCGGTGGGGCTGTAATAAATTTATTAGACGCTAGTTATCCAGATCCAGAACCAGAAACTTACGCCTCAAGACTTGAGCTTTCCGGCAGCCAAAAATCCTATTGGCAGAATATAAAAATGAGAAGAAGGATGGACTTTCATCCTAGATACTATCAGGGTCCATTTGCTTCTACAAAAAAGAACTTTTTATATTCGAATGCAGCAATATCAAATAACAGTTTATTCAATCAAGTTTCTACTTCTGAATTTGGAAAGTATAAACCATTAAAGGACTATTATTCGACTGGAGCAGAATCTTATTACTCAGCAGCCACACAAAAGTCTGATCCTTATAATATCATTGTAAGGAATATATTGAGACAGCTTCCGGCATTTTCGTCAAAGATAAAGTTTAACGTAATTGTCGAAGAAAGGGTGGCAAGAGAAACATGGAAGGGCGGGACAGTTTCCGATTCATCTTTCGATATTGACGAGTTTGGGAATCCGTCTGCTGGTTTTATAACATCTTTCGGGCCAATTCCTAGTTCAAGATTTGAGTTCTCAGAAGACTCTTTTATTGCAACAAACTTGGTTGACCACAAATATACCGAACCATTTTATACGAACACTGGACTTTATTATTATCACATAAAGGTTTTAGAATCAAATCCAGATAGAAATCCATTCACATATGACAAGCAGCCAAATTTTGCAAAAGGATATATAGCAGATATTTACGATTTGATTGGAGACGCTCCATTTATGCGCTTCAATGACTATAATCGCGGCTTGAATACAAATGTAGGGTCACTCTGGTCATTTAGGAAATATTTGCCGGACCTTAGAGTAACTGGGCAATCAGAGTACAAAAATCCAGACGGCTTGTATGAAAAATACAAAACATACACATTTGAGCAGGAAGTGAAGTACACTCTTCCGATGATTGAGCCAATTGACTTCTCATATAACCCACAGCATTCGATTGATGTTCCGGGGTTTGATTTAAAATATACAAATGAGTTTTCAGAAAACTTTGAAGTCGATAGTCAAAAGACAGCACTGTATGGATTTTATAGAAGCGATCCACTTTATTACGAAAGAATATCGTCGCTTGAATTTATCACAGGAAGAGAAACGGGAAGACACATACTTGAGAAAAGAAATGTCAACGGATCGTTTGTGACTACGGGAGGGGCAAATACAAAATCATTTTTAATCAATGAGCCATTATCTGGAGAAGCGCAAATAACTTTTGATTATTACCTTAACTCTGCTAGTGGTAGTGGATTTGGGTGGACTGCTAGTGGTGGTGGAGGATTTGTTCATTCAAGGGGAATGGGTGGAGATTGCTGGCTAGGGATGTCTGCTACTTCTTATGTAGACCCGAGGGCGGGAGGAATAAATGAAAGTGGCTATGGCACGACCGTTGGAGATCCATACGATGCAATTTATGGAAGTATTCCGGGTAGAAATCCAGATAGAGACAATCAAATATTTTTATTTAACCTAAAACAAACAGGATGCGACCTTCATGTGAGCGCACTGAACTATTTTCCAAATGAATTTAGGCTGACAGGAAACAAAACTCAGATGAGTCAATTCGATCCAATAACAAATGGGTTTGATGGGGGATTGGTTTCTGACGGAAGTCAAGTTACGGGAATAAATATTCTAAGTGGATTTTCTGGAGACGGAGGAAACTTTGACCTTGAAGCGTTTTTAAATGGAGCCTCTTTTTCTTGTACAATCGTTTCTGAGCCGTCTTACCAGTGGTTGTATCCAAAGCCATCTGGAGAGTTTTGGACGGGCTCTGGGTCGCAATACGTTACAAGCAATGGTGTTTATGGATCAGTTAAAGACTGGATGGTGGCAATGTATACTGGATCTGGGATTGGTCTTCAATTTTCTGGAATTAGAAGCCAAAGTCAGTTGAAGGTGACAATCACAGCGGCAAGCGTATCAGAATGGGATGCTCACCCTTATCATTCTGTAATGTTGGTAGATCCGACTGGAAAATGCGACATCGACGTAAAAATGACTTATGAATCTGTTCAAGAAAATCCTATTTACTCAGAAGGAATATATTTAAAACCAAGAGTTAAAAATAACTATTTTGAAAAATCATTTTTATCAAATGTTTTGAGAGAAAATAGCTATCCAGTTTCTTTGACTGCTGGTGAGATTTTGGGAACTGCTCCGTCTATGCAGTTGCAGGTTGATATAAGCGGTAAATACCAAGTGATAGGCAGCGACTTGGATGTGACATTTATAAACACATCAGAAAAAGACTACAACAAATACATTGTTCCAGCAATTTCGGATTACGCTTTTCTGAATGCAGGAGCAACAGAAGGGGGAACGTACGATGGATCTCCAGCTAGAGAAGCCAGAATTTTCCCAGAGACAATGCTGTTTAGTGCTTCAAAGGGTCAAGAATTTTATCCTGCAACAGAAAGTCTTCCGGCGATAAAAAATAAGAACTTTTCTTATATTTACGACGTAGTAGATCAAAAAAGATACTACAATTCTATTCTTGGGTTTTCAGAGGAAACCCATTTTGGAAATACAAGAAGCTACAATGAGCCAAGTGAATATATCATGGCTATAGAGGGACAGACGCTTTATGAAGCGAAAAAGAACACTATAAGTTAACTTTTTAGATCAGAAAGTTTAGTGTAAATCTTGCCGCTTTGTGGGGCAATTATATCGGCAAATATAGTATTCTCGTCAGCAACGGTTCCTTTTATAACTAGGATTTCATTTTCTTTGGGAAGATGCTTGTTTTCTTTGATGTAGTTTTTGTATCTTTCGGAAAAAATCATTACTGCTATTTCTCCCGTTTCATCTTTCAAGAAAATCTTTGCATATGGGTTGCCGTTTTGGGAAACAGACTTTATAGTTTTGTCGAAAACCATCCCAGCAAATGTAACAGGAGCTTTTTTGGCTAAACCTCTTGCGCTTCTTACTGGAATAATATTCGGGATTCTGTTGTAGACGTTGGCTAGGGACGAGGAAAAACTGTATCCAAGAAGCCTTGTCTCATACCACCAGTTTGCAAGTTTCTCATTCTTTTTGTTTTTGTCAAAAATATTGGTATAATTTTCCGACCTCTTTTTAATTGTTTCTTTTCTTGAGTCTTTTATGCACGGCTTGCCCTTGTCATCTTTCATTGAAGAAAGAACTTGCAAGACTTTTACCAAATTAAAATCATGCTTGTCGCCTATTGACAAAGCGAGCTTTTTTTCTCTCTCTGTAAGGATGCTCCACAACTGAGCTTGATATACGGTATAGCTTCTTGAGTTTTTATAGTCGTCCAAAGCCCCGGCTTGGATCAATGCCGAAAGAGCACCAAGATTTATTCCGCAGCTTTTGGCTGCTTCAAATACTTCGAATTTATTGTCGTAGTCATCCCTAAACCCGTTGATTTTTTCAATTGATTTTTCAGAAATTCCTTTGATTGAGAGAAGACCGAATCTTATGTTGTTGCCCTCAATCGAGAAATCCATATTAGATTTCAAAATATTTGGAGCAAGCAGTTTTATTCCAAAGTGGAACATTTCTTTTTCAATCTTAGAAACTTCAGAAACAGGATCGGGTTCGTGTTTCGTCATCTTCAAGAGAGATAAAAAGAACTGTTGTGGATACTTGAATTTCAAATAAATTGTACAAGCAGCAAGAGCAGCATAGCAGATCGAGTGAGATTTGTTAAACGAATAGTTGGCAGAATCTTCAAGAACCTTCCAGAGTACATCGCCTATTGCTGGATCAAGTTTGTTTTCTTTTACTTTGTTTTGGATTTTGCTTTGCCATTCAGCAACCTGATCAACCTTCTTCTTACCAACGATACGACGCAGAATTTCTGCTTCATCAAGAGTGAATCCAATTTTGTGAGCCATTTTCATCATCTGCTCTTGATAGAGGCAGACTCCACCAGTATATCCGAGGATGTCGTCAAAAAACGGATGAATTGAGTTGTATTCCCCGGTGTTTGAATAAGTGGAGTATGGCTTGATGTAGTCCATCGCTCCGGGTCTTGCCAGTGCTAGAACAGCAGACAATTCCTCAAGGTTTTTAGGCTTTACTTCTTTTACGGTTTCGAAAGCTGTTCTTGCTTCAATTTGGAAAAGACCATGAGGATTTTTTAAATCTTGAAGACTTCTGTAAATTTCTGGATCGTTGAGGTCTATTTCCTCCATCTTAATACCAACAGACTTACATATGTCATCGACAACAGAGACGCTTCTCAATCCAAGTGCGTCTAGCTTTACGTTGAGCAACTGCGCCCAGTTCATGTCATAAGAAGACACGTTTGTTTTGTCTGAAGCTAATTCAGTCGGACAAATTTTGTTGAGATCGGAATAAGATACGAGAATTCCAGAAGGATGGACGCCTTTATTTTTATTTAAATTTCTAAGCTTGAGTGCCGTGCTGTAGATTAGGGTGTTTTTATTTGCCCATTTTTGAAAGTCTTCTGACTCTTGAACAGCAGATTCCAGATCAGCAACTATTCCATGCTTCTTGGGAATCATCTTTGTGACGACAGTCATTTCCTGATCAGAAATTCTTCCAACAATTTTTCCGACCTCCTTGATCAAGAGTTTTGAGCTAAGAGTGTTAAATGTTAAAATTTTTGATGTTTTTCCCTTGAACTTTTCGTCGAGGTATTTTATGACTTCTCCTCTTCGGTAGTAGCAAATATCAAGATCTACATCGCACATCAAAGATCCGTCAAGGTAAGTTACTCCATCTACGACTTGCTTCTTCGCTCTTACTTTCGAGACGAATCTTTCAAAATACAAGTCATACTTGATCGGATCAATTTTAGTAACTCCGATGAGATATAAAACAAGGCTACCAGCAGCAGACCCGCGCCCAAGGCCAGTAGGAATGCCGGAAGTATTACAAAAATTAATAACATCCCATACAAGAAGGATATAGTCCACGAACCCAAGCTCTTTAAAAATTTCAAGTTCATATTTTACTCTTTCTCCATAGATTCTATTGGTTTCTTTACTTTTGTTTAACCCAAGACGCTTGTAATTCTCAAGGCACAGTGCTCTGAGGTAGTCATAATTACACGAATTTTCGTCTAATCCTACCTTTTTGAGATCTGATTTTGAAATATAAATCTCAGGAAGTCTGACACCGTGGATGTCAAGATTCAATTCTTCGAAGTCATTTGAAAAGCTCATAGGTCAATTTGGTATTTTAGTTTATTCCACACTTCGACGTTGATTCTAAGGTCATAAAGAGCATCGTGAAGCTTTGTTGGATCGAAAGGAATATCATATTCTTTAGCCAGCACCTGCAAAGAAGTTTTGACTCCCTTCTTAAAGGTGTTTATCATTTTAAACTGATAGTTGGTGAAATCGTCGCTTTCTGGAAGATATTTTATGTCCATTTTTAGACCTCTGGCAAGAGCGAGTGTGTCTATAGTTTTGTTGACAATAAACTTCCAATCTTTTGAGTGTAAATTATAAAGGCTTCTGAGCAAATACAAGTCGAATCCCAAAACATTGTGTCCGCAAATGAAATCAGAACCTTTTAAATCTTTGTCAATAATCTCAAGAATTTCTTCTGGTGACTTGCCAAGTCTATCAATTTTTTCTGGACTATAGTGATTGATTTTGGCGGCTTCTTCTGAGCATTTGATATATTCATGTTCGGGCCATTTTATATACAAATCTTTTTCATCTACGATTTTCTCTCCTTCAACATTGACGACTGCAATCTGCCAAGGCCGGTTGTAATCAAGCGAAAGGCAAAGATTATATGTTTCTATATCAATAAAAGTAAACTTAGCCTGTTTATTGAATCTGATCAAATGACCGTCCATTAATTTGCTCCTTTCCAGCTTTCAAAAGAAAATTCGTTACTGCACATATGATCGAAGTTGGGTTTATCAAGCGTCGATCTGTTGTGAATACATCTAAATGTCAAATAAGAAAAATAATCAGATTTATTTTTGTAGTAAATGCTTTTCGTTTTAATAGTCTCGCATTCGTTGTTGGACGCATATTTTTCTACAAGCTTTGTTAGATTTAGGTCAAATGGTAAATCGTTATCCTCTATGCAAAAAACTGGACAAGCCCCAGTCTCATTTTTGTAAAGAGAGATAAAATTTGGGACGCATGTTTTGTTTTTGAAGTTGTTTTCGTACAAAAACGAGTCGTAAAACGGGATAACCATTGAAAGATTTTTGAATCCAACTTCTTTCAGCAGTTTAAAATCCGCTCTTGGATAATAATAAAAACCATTTGTGCTTGCAGCGGTAAAAAGCTTGATAATATCTTCGTAGCCTTTTTTATTCTTTACAAAAAGAACGATTTTAGATTCAGAGGCTCTACCTTCCTCAGTTTTATCTAATGAGTCGGAGCATACAGTTATTCTAAGACCGAAATTTAATTTGATGTTTTCTCTTTTCGAATTTAGATATGCCTCCAAAAAACCGCTCATATTATCTTCGACCAAGAAGATTTCTTTTAATCCATTTTCATTTGCTATTGTAAAAACAGAATCTGGATGATTTTCAGACTCTTGATTTCCAAGAGTTAAAATAGATTTGCCAAGACTGTAATGACTTTTGAAAAATGGATAGACGCTATAGTCCATATTTATGATGGTATCAAAACTTTAGAAGTTTGTCAAGCCTATTTTTGTGAATTTGGGACAACCGGGGTAGATTCTCTTCTCAATTATCTCTTCGGCTTTTGGCACCAACTCAGATTCGGTTAAAGAAGTTTTTAACACTTTTTTATCTTTGTCCAAAAGAGCATAATATTCTTGCTCAAACTTATATGGGCAGTGCCATTTAGGGGTGCCATCTTTTTTGAGTTCTCCTTTTTCGGAGCATCTTCCGCAAAGAAGGTTGCCATTGAACCCTTTCCCTTCTGGTCTTTTATCTGCCGCGAAGTTAGATATCGCGTCTTTGTACTCGAAATTGTTTATCTGATTGTTTACATTCTCTAAGTAAAACTCAAATCCATCTAACGTTTTATCGTCGAAGGAAACTCTTTGCTCTGGATCTTTTCGGTATCTAAGGAAGATAAATGTAACGCTTGGGTCGTAGTCTGGATAAAGTTTTTTCGAGACTAGGCTATAAATCATTGCTTGAACATTAGATTCAAGGTCGTCTCCATTAAACTTTACTTTGCTGCTTTTATAGTCGAAAATCTCTACCTTTTTATTTTTATGGTCGATTCCCCATTTATCAATAAATCCATATAGATTGTATATTGGTTCCTCATTGTTTATGTTGAACTCATACTCTGGATCAAAAAGCTTTATTCCTTTGGTGAAGAAATTGTGATTCAATCCGGTGACAATCATGTTGTTGGTCAGCGTATAATTTTCATCATCAAAAATTCCTTCCTTTTTTAAATGCTTTATAACAAGTCTATCAATCGCTGGAGAAGCTGTTATGCAATCATTCTTTGTAATTGCTGTGTAATGCTTTTTATGTCTTTTGTTCAGAAGAAGTTCAAAGACTAAATGGCATATTGTTCCTCTAATAGCTCCAGAGTTGTTCGGTTGAGGTACTTTTAAGTGATAATTGCACCAGTAAAACCAAGAACAATTTTTGAGGGTTTTTATTCTGCTGGCTGATAGATATTTAAACTTTTTTTCCATGCGTCAATTTCTTCTTTGCTCATCTCTCCAAAATCTTTTCCTATTGACGGTAGACCAACACGAATAAGATTTGGGTCGAAATAATTTTCTAAATATGTTTTGGTTTTTAATGCAGCGTTGTTTCCGGCAAAACTTTTGGCTGAGTCGTCATTAAAAGAAATAATAATATCTTTTGGAGAACAACACAAAAGCGTTTTTAAAATTTTCTTATGGACTTTAAGACCAAAAACAACAAGAGTATTTTTTATCCCATTTTCCCAAAGAGCCAACATGTCTCCGATACTTTCTACCAAAATGACCTGTTCGCTGTTTATTATTATATCTTTGTTTAAAAAGAAAGGATAATTAAAGTCTTTTTTTGATCCAATGATTTTCCATTTCGGCCTAATGTCTGACTTTATCAAATCTCTTCCAGAGAATCCAATTATATTTTTACCTTCATCGAATATAGGAAAAACATAACGATGAGCCATCCTTCCATTATCTGTAACGCCGCCCTCAAATAGAGAAAGGGTTGAGCTTGAAACACCTCGTTTATTCCAGTAATAATGGTTCTTGTTTAGTTTTAATAAATATTCTTTGGGCCATTTTTTTACATATTCTATTTCTGCTTCTTCATTGACTGGCTCGTCTTTATAATCTTTGTTGGATAGATATTTTTTTGCATCTTCATATGAAGATTTCAAAGTAAGCTTAACGAGCTTCTCAAGTTTGCCACCTATGTCTTCTTTAAAATCATACCATAAACCAGTATTTTTATCTACAGAGAGGACCGTTAACGAGTCTGACTCTCTGTACAATGGAGTGCATTGGTAGCTAGACCCATTTTCTTTGGGGGAATATCCAAGACTTTCTAGTACTTCTTTTACGTTCATTATCTGAAAGCAGGCTCGTTTTGATTTTCTTCGTTTAGTTCTTGTTGGAGAGAATTGGCTTGGACTATATCCATCAAAGAGCCTCTTTCTTCAATTTTAAAGTTTTGCACATCGAAGTTGAGGTAATTCTGAGTTAGTTGAACAGATCCGTCTTCAAGCGTCCTTTCTACAACATCTTGATGTCCGGCAGCGGCTCTACCTTGGTATCTGGTTTTGATTGGAACAAGCTTATGAGTTCCAAATTGATTTCCGTCTAGTCCAATTTCATCCAAAGTTTTCCGCCTAAAAATAGCCAAAAAGGAAACAAACCATAAAATACGGTCTGACTGAGAAATGACGGTTGTATCATCTTGAACTCTACTTCCGTCTCTATTGAAGTTCTCTCCGCTTCTATTGATCTGAATAGCAGTGAAAACAGGAGCATTTATTTCTTCAGAGATTCTTTTTAGCTTGTCTGTTTTTTCGCCAATAGCTTGATATTCTGCCCAGTTCTGGGCAAGCTTTTCGCCGGTAAGTTTGAGGTAATCATAAACAATCAAACACGGATTTCCTCTTCCAACAGCAGACCAATGCCATCTTCTTATCAATGTGCAAATTTCATCTATATTCTTGTTTCCCACATGATAATGATAAACTGGTAGTTTCTTGAGGTTCGTTATAGCGTCTTCAACCTTTTGCCTATTTTCTCTGTTCTTGTTCCAGTTTCCCGTTTCAAGATGCCACAAAGGGACTTCTGTAAGTGCCGCCGCCATGCGGAATTGAATTTCTTTCGTCATCATCTCCGTATCAAGAATCAAGACGGGAATATTGTTTAATTCTGAAACCCTGTATGCGAACCAGTCCAAAAACGTTGTCTTGCCTTGCCCCGGCCTTGATGCGATAGCATAAACGTTTGCTGGTTTTAATCCGCCAAAATTTAAATTAAAGCTTTCGAATGGAGTTTTTAATCCGGTTTCTTCTTGTGGTTTGTTGCCGGTTTCGTAGATCAAATCTTTGATGTCTTCAAAGATGTTTTGAGGAGAACTGTCGAGGGAAAGGTTGTCTATTACCTTAGAGTGGATAGCATCGACATCAGATATAATTTTGTCGATTGTTTGATTTTTATTTTTATCTAAATATAAAGCGGTTTCTTTGGCTGACTCATACATGTCTCTGAGGACACGGAGCTTCATTACCTCTTTCGAGGTTTGGACTACAGCCTTGCAGTTGGCTTTATTGAATGTCGAGATCGCCTCGATATATTCACCGATGTCCAAATCTCCTTTAAACTTTACCCCAATTCCTTTTACTTTGTGAGTAAGAATAACTTTGTCGAAGTTGGCTCCCTCAGAAAGAATTTGTTTGAGAGTAGAATAAATTACTTGGTGCTCAGTGGAATAAAAGTCTTTTTCGCTTAAAAAACCATCTAAATCTGGAAAACACTCTGGGTGGTTTATAAGTCCACCAAGCAAATGCTTTTCTAGTTCAATCGAGAAGAGTTGAGGTTTTGACATAGATACTCAATTGTATCTGTTTGTTGGTCAGTTGTCAAACCTTTTTACATATCATTTTCGTCTTCGTCGTCGTCTTCGTCAAGGAACTCCTCTTCATACGAAGACAGCATATTCTCTCTTATATTTTCAACTTGTAGGTCTTCAACTGTATTTGACCATTGAGAGATATACTTTTGTATTGCTAATGCTTGAATTGAAGTGTCGAAATTGCAATGAATAACTGGGTCTCCCTCGTCTGATATTGTAACCAGAAAAAAGCCTCCATTAGAAAATTCATTCAATTGTTTCAAAAAGCTTTCTGGGATAGTAAAACCACTTTTAGACATTTATATTAATTACACTATTATAACTTACAATTGTATTTGGTTTCGAAAAAATTTTTACTGAGACTACCGACCTCGTCGTAGTTTATTTCTATTACTTTAAAATCATTCAATATCAACCAGTCGTATTTTTGCGTATCTCTTTTTACTGATTTTAAAAAATTAGCTCTATTTTGGTGAAAAAATGGGTTGAACTTTTCATGCTGTTGACCTTGGACTTCTACAGCTATTTTCCTTGTAGCATTTAATATATCAACTTTTAATCTTGTCCCATAAACAGGAAATTCCTCAAATACCACATGGCCGGACCAAAATGGTTTGAGGAACTGTTTTACTTGAAATTGTATTTTAGAGCGGGATTTTTTATCCCAATCCATTTTAAACTTCGTTACATTTTTACGTGCAAGTCTGCCATATACATTATATAGTCTCATGCCTCTTTTTGCAGGGTATCTTTAAACTTGCTGTAAAAGAAGTTCTTGGCTTCTTCATTTTCTTCAAAGCATGTTTTGAAATTTTCAAGACCTTGAAACTTGTCTGGGAAAGAGATATTGTTTTCGGCAAGTTCGGAAAGAGTATCTGGATCAATTGTAATCCAAGCTCCTTTTTTATTTGCCATTCCATATTGGAGCATCAAATCAACTATTTCGTATTCTACCCAAATGGATTTTCCATCTACCCTGCCACTCTTGATCGGATAAGAGATTTCCACTCCGCTTTTTTCATTCATTGTCTTTCTGAATATAATTTTACAGAAATGACCCAAAATCTCTCCTTTGCCATTTGGCTCCGTAGTGATTCTGTCTTTAACAAACCTTTCTTGAAACTCAAGAATCCAGTCACTAAAGTGAATCAAAGCGTTTCCGCCGCTTGCATTTGTTATTCTCGGGTCAGTTTTCGCATAAGGATTGATTGAGACCTTGGTTCTCACCTGACTTATCATAATACAAATATGACCATAAGAAAACAATGGAAGAGTCATCTTTTTCAAGAAGTCGGCAGAAAGAGCAGCGGAACCGGCGACCTTGTTTGATTCACCGAAAACTCTGTTCATGTCTTCTTTAAGATTCAAGCCATCCATAGAATCAACTATGAACATGTATTTAGTTTTCTTTGGATTGTTCTTGATAAGGTTGTCGATAAGCTGAATCGCCGTCTCGTAGACGTTGGTTCTAATTATTTTAAACCTGTTGTTTTCGTATTTTTCTAACCCAGATCTTTTTCTTAGATTTTTGGATAGACCTCTTTCGGCTTGAATATAAACAACGAAGGAGTCATCCCTGCTTTCGATAAAGTTTTTTGCGAAGCTTAAAGCGCAGCTTGTTTTGCCGCCTTCCGAAACGCCTGAGAATCGACATATTCCGGGTCTAATTCCGCCGCCCATTTCAATATCTAGGATCAGAGATCCGCTAGAAACAATATAGTCATGTTCCTGCTCGTTGTTGTAGTGATAGTCTTTATTGTCGTCCAAAAATCCGTCGATTTGGTCTAGGGGGGAAATATCTTCAAGTTTCTTAGCCATTTTTTAAAAAATCTAGTTTATTTTTTATTTTCTTTTCTACGCTGTGAGGAACGATTTCTTCTTTGATTTCAACATCTTTGACGGAGGCGATCTTGACCTTATTTTGTAGAACTATTTCAAAAAGCTTTTTTTCCCCGTCTGGAGACAAAAACCAGCTTAAAGATTTTACCTTGAATCCAAGTTGGGCTTTCACCCAAAACTCTTCTCCGTATTTTTGATGAAGGTCTTTCGAAATTTTTACTTCCTGCGCCCAGCGTTTTCCAGTGAAAGATTCAGTGTTTAAAACGAATCTCTCAATCAGTTTCTGATGACAATTCAATTTCCTTTTCTTTTTCGTCATTTTTGAAGCTCGCTGATGTCATGTTTTACCATGCTTTCAATGAGTTCGTCAAATGAAATTTTTGGACTCCACCCGAGTTCTTCTCTAATGGGGGTTGAATCACCACAAAGCAACTCAACTTCTGCTGGCCTATAAAATTCTGGATTTATTCTAACAAGAGTTTGGTGATTCATCATAAATACCTCGTCTTTTTCTTTTCCTCGCCAAGAACCACTGATCCCAGCAGCAGCAAAAGCTTTTTCAACGAATTCTCTAATGCTGTGCGTTTCTCCGCTTGCTAAAATGTAGTCCTTGGGTGCATTTTGATTCATCATCATCCATACTCCATCAATAAAGTCTCTTGAATCTGACCAGTCTCTTTTTGCATCGAGATTTCCAAGCTCGATAGGAGCAATATAAAACTCGGTGCCCAATCCTAAAGATCTGTCAATATCGTTTTTGATTCTAGCCACGCCTTTAGAGATCTTTCTAGTTACGAACTCCTCGCCGCGCTTGATTCCCTCGTGATTGAACAGAATTCCGTGAACAGCGTATAAGTTATAAGATTCTCTGTATACTTTTACAAGATGCCTCGCTGCCGCTTTAGAAGCTCCATATGGACTACGAGGCTTGATCGGATGATCAATATCTTGAGGGCTATAATCTACATTTCCCCACTCTTCACTTGAGCCTGCGCTGTAAAATCGGCAATTGGGTTTTATTTTACGGATGGACTCCAAGCATCTTGCTACTCCGAGGGTATTTACATCTAAGACTTGTTCTGGCATGTTCCAACTGACGCCAACAAATGAGTTAGCCGCAAAATTAACAAAATAATCTGGTAAATGTTTTCTTACGCATAACTCAATACTATTGGAATCGGACAGATCAATATAATCAAGTGTAAAATTTTTATGATTGATTATATTTTTAATGTTAATGTAGTTGGGGGTTGAAAGCCTTCTAGTTAGGCCAATCACCTTAATTTCTTCTTCTAAAGAAAGAAGATATTCAGCTAAATTAGATCCATCTTGCCCCAGTATTCCTGTTATTAATACTTTTTTCATAATTTATTGATATACCAGTTATATGTTTTTATAAGCCCTTCTTTGAATGAAGTAAATTCAATTTCGGGTGCAAGTTTTTTTAATTCTTTATTGCATCCGTCTTTCCTTATTTGGCCTCCGAATTTGTTGTTGAATTCGAAAGAAAAATTTTTGGGAAGACTTTTTTGCGCTATCTTCAATATTTCTCTTATCGAAAGATTTTCATCTGGGGCTACTATAAGTGGTAAATTTGTATTGTGCCTTTCCAAAAGGATTGGAATTATTTTGCATAGGTCATCAACATATAAATGTTGTCTCATGGCATTGCCAGATCCCCAAAACTCTAATGTTTCTGCGTCGGCGCATTTTGACACTTTGTTTATTAGAGAAGCTATGAAATGAGAATTTTCAGATCCAAAATGATCTTCTGGTCCAAATAAATTGCATGGTGTAAAACAAGAGTAATTTAATCCATACTGATCTCTGAGAGCGTTGCTGTAAATATACAAACCCCTTTTGGTTTCAGCGTAAGCCGCATTTGTAGGGGGTGGTTCTCCGTTTAAAATTTCCTCTTCAGTAAAAGGATAAGAACTTAAAACATTAGGAAAAGCGCAAGTGCTCAAACAAGACAATACTCTTTTAATTTGAAATTTTTTACATGAATTTAAAATATTTGTATTGATTAGGGTATTCTCATGAAAAATAGATGCTTGATTTTCTACGTTGTATTTTATTCCTCCCACCTTACTTGCGAGGTGAATAACTGAGTCTGGCTTAAAGGAATCTATGCAATCATCTGTTTGACGGCTATCTTTCAAATCAAATTGAGAAGATGAGATGTAAATCCAATTTGGATAAAATGACTTTAATCGTTTTCCAAGAAAGCCACTTCCTCCGGTAACGAGTATTTTTTTATTATTTAAAGAAGTCTCCTGCATCACATTCATTTGTAAAAAAGTCTTTGGTTTCTTGATTGAGCCCTTTTTCTTTCCACCATTCAATAAGTTTTTTAGCGTTTTCAGTTGGATTTGCGCCCAAACCTTCGCAATAATGCCATACTTTTATTTGTTTATCAATATTTGGATTATTTTCATGTAGCCCAGTATATAATTTTCCATCTTTTACATGAAATAGAGTTGTATACCTAGCAAAAACATTTGGTCTAGTGCTAGAAATTGCTGTAAAATTACCTTTTGCTCTCGTATTATATACGCAGGTCGATTGCAGATAGGGGTAATCTACTATTTTATATGAAAAGTTTTTGTTTTTCCATATTACCTCATTTAACCCTCCCTGTTCATGATAAACGGAATGATGCATAGAAGCTTGTATAGTCTGACTAAGTGCTTCTAAGTTATTAAAGCATACCACATCTGCATTGAGGTGGGTTTGGGTGTCTGGCGATCTTGCGCCACAGCTATTAAATTGATATGGATAATCTAAAGTGCAAAGAATATCCTCTTTTGAATCTAAGAATTCATCTAATCTAGAACAAGTAATAGTATCCGCTCCAAGAATAATCACTTTTTTAGCCTTGCGTTCCATTGCAATTCTGTAAGCAATCAAATATTTCATTCTTCCCGGCCCTATGGATGCCAGTTGGGAATGATATTCTTGAGAATTTATTTTAGCCCCGTCGATTAGAAAACATTCCACTTCGTTTTTATGGAATTTAACAAAACTATTATATGCAACTCTTGCCAAGTCTTTGTACAATTCGCCTGTATAATAAATTACGCAAATATTATCCATCTATTTTTTATATTCCTCCATGAATTTTACAAGGACTTCATTAATGTAGGTCATTTTTTCTTGATTGATTCCTTTAAATGTCCCTAAGAACAGAGTGTCTTTAGTTGCTTTGTCGGCGTTTGGGAACTGGACATCTTTGTATTTTTCATAGAAGTCGCTATATGCAGGGTGATACAAGCAATTACCAGTGAAATAGGATCTTGTTTGAATTTTATTAGATTCAAAATGATCGACCAATTCTTTCTTGGTGAAAGGGGCACCGTCTTTTAGGGTGATTAAAAATCCAAACCAGCATGGATCTGATCCTTCTGTAGCTTTTGGAAGATGAAAGTATTCTTCATATGGCTCAAAGATTTTTATCAGTTCATTGAAATTATTTCTTCTTGCTTGATCTAGTTCTGGAAGCTTTTCAATTTGTTTTAAGCCAATTGCGGCTTGAAGATCAATTGGTTTCAGATTAAATCCAATTTCAGAAAAAACATATCTATGGTCATAAGTCATTTCTGGTTTGTTTTTAAACCAATTTTTGAATCTGTCGCCACACGCTGTTCCGCAAACAACTGATCCCGGCGTGGCTACATTGCAGTAGCAGTCCCTGCCCCAGTCTCTAACGCTTGACAAAGCTCGACGCATGATTGGTATATCTGACGCAACAAAACCGCCTTCTCCTATAGTCATGTGGTGGGCTGGAAAAAACGAGCAAGTAGACATTAAGCCAAATGATCCGAGTTTTCTTCCTTTGTATGTTCCGCCTATTGCATCACATGCGTCCTCCAAGAAAATCAAATTATATTTTTCTACAATATTCATTAACCTATCCATGTCTGGCGGATTTCCGAGTACATGAGCAAAGATAAGTCCTCTTATGGATGGGTCTTTTTCTAAGGCTTTTTCTACTTCATCCAAGTTAAGATTTAAACTGGGAATATCAACATCTACAAAGACTGGTTCAAACCCGCTTTGGATAAGGGGATTTATTGTGGTTGGGAAGCAGACGACTGGGGTGATAAACTTACTACCCTTTGGTAGAGTGTATTGTTCTGGAAGAGTATTTTTTGCAGTTAGCACATAAGTCATTAGCAAGTTTGCCGAACTTCCAGAGTTGGTTAGAACTCCAAACTTTTTACCCAAAATACTAGGAAATTTTTGTTCAAATTCCCCGCAGCTTTTTCCGAAAATTATCCATTCGCTTAGTAGATTTTCCACTGCTGCCATATACTCTTGTGAATCATATGTAGGTCCAGAATACGATACCCAGTCTTTTCCAGCTTCCCATTTAGAAGATGATCTACTGTCGGTAATATATTCATCTATCAAGCTTAAAATTTTTTTTAATTTATCTTTTTGCATTTTATTTGTGAGATCACCTTTGATATTGATTTTACTAAATTTAGGAGACTTATTTTTGGTAGATTGTATTCGCCTATATAGTCATTTTTTGTATTTTTAAATACTTTGATTTGGCTTTGCTTCCCGCATATATCGTTTATTATAGCAGCGATTTCAGAAAGTTTGTATTTTTCTTTGTAAACACAATTTATCTCTTTCTGTTGATTTTCGGAACTTACGGCGATTTTAATTACTTCAATGAGGTCTCCCATATAGAAGAAATCCATATACTTATCCTCGTATACTTCTAGAGGCTCGCCGCTTATTGCTCGTTTAATATTCGCCTTTATGAACCTTGTGTCTAATTCGTTTTCGTCAAAAACTCCGAATATTCTAAGGTTTACGTATTTATTACTTTTTGACTCTATGGATTTAGCTATTGCTTTTTTACTGAGACCGTAAGGAGTGTCTGGAGAGTAAATTTCTGCGCCTGATCC
>Ga0129345_1000226_pt1 | contig 20225 bp, 20 predicted proteins | sample CPBDNA_FD_94425 | JGI IMG/M metagenome (GOLD analysis project Ga0129345, IMG submission 94425) | Freshwater to marine salinity gradient microbial communities from Chesapeake Bay, USA - CPBay_Sum_20_0.8_DNA | ecosystem: Environmental > Aquatic > Marine > Coastal | place: USA: Chesapeake Bay...
TACCGCTGCCGCTCGGAAAATGAAGGAACGCGTTCTCAAAAAGATCTACGCCTCCAACGATTCCAACAACGATTCCGGCAATGAGATCGATCTCCTTGCCAAGCTCGTCGCTTGGGAAAAGCAGGCTCTGAGGGCAAAGGACGCTGGGAAGCTCTCCGATTCCCAGTCGGAGCAAGTTCGCGCCAAGCTCGACGAGATCCGTAAGGAGCTCGTGTAACCCGATCCGTGACGCCCGTGTGTAACGGTCCGCCCAAACTTGTGACGCCTGTCACAAGTTTGCGGCGGAACGAGTCACACGAATTGTGTCTCACCCAAACTAAACCAGATAACCAACCAACCAGATAGGAACAATGAAATCCAACACCCAACCCAACACCCAACCTACCGGCAATGGCTTCGACGCAGTCGCATCCTACACTCCCGAACTCGTGGACCGAATGTCCTACTGGGACACCACTCGCTCGCTGGAACGCTCCGGGCACGCGCTCCTTCGTATGCAGCAGCACAAGATGGACCTGACAGACCGTCTCGGGAATGCCCTTGCTTCCGGCGGAGCAACCGGAGACATCGAGACCATGCTCAACTGCCTGGGCTCCCAGATCCGGAAGATCAATACCGGACGCAAGCTCGTCGAGGAACGCCGGGCCATGATCGAGGAGGCCCGTCGTCTCGCTCAGGAGTTCTGCCACACGTTCGCTGCCATCGAACAGGACGGAGTCTTCTGCACCACCAACATCGGGAACGTCTTTCCCCGTACCGAAGACTGAGGGACTGAACTTGTGAGACCCGGTCCGCCCAAACTTGTGACGCCTGTCACAAGTTTGCGGCGGGACGGATCGCATGAAGCGAATCCAACCAACTGATAATCCAGATACCTAACCATGAAAGCACCCATGATTACCACGGCAGCCTGCAAGCGTAGCCGCCGGTTCGTCGGCAACAGCGCGGAGTTCTGCCGCGCCGTCAAGCGAGCCGCCCACCGGAACGAGCGGCGTCTCAATCGCCAAGCTCTCGCCCTCCTCGCCGAGGAATACGAGCCGATCGAGATCCGCCTCGACGAGCAAACCTTCTCCTGATTCCCCAACATGGAATGGCAGTTCACCGCGTCGGGCTTCGTCCCCGTGGAATACTCGGTCGGCGACCGGGTGTATCTCCGGGGATTGAAGCGGAACCTCAAGAAGCAAGTCACCATCACCGTCGCCGGGAAGGATCGGTTCATCGCTCGCCGCCTCTACTTCCCTCGCCGTCACGACTGACCGTGAGACCCGGTCCGCCCAAACTTGTGACGCCTGTCACAAGTTTGCGGCGGGACGGATCGCATGAAGCGAATCCACCTGACTAGTAATCCAGATACCAGATACCAGATACCAGATACCAGATACCATGACGACCTACATCCTCATCCACGTCCGGGACAACCAAGTCCGCTTCGCCATCGACTTCCAGAACCGCAGTAACGCCGACTGGGTGTTCGATCGCTTCGTTACCGACCTCGACATCGAGGAGGTCTCGGCCCACGACGCCGAGTTCGGAGCCACGCTCCGCTTCGCCCGCAACGACACCGACACGCTGTCGATCATCGTCCGCACCGTCTAGGTCCGTGCCACCCGGTCCGCCCAAACTTGTGACGCCTGTCACAAGTTTGCGGCGGGACGGATCGCATGAAGCGAATCCAACCAACTGATAACCCAGATACCAGAACCAAATACCCATGATCACAGAACCCATCACTGGCAATTGCCACATCCAAATCGGCCTCTACGGCACCCACTCCTACGTCGCGATCAACGCCGCCACGGCACTACGCCGGGCCCTCGACTGGATCCTCGACGAACCGGACCGCCCCAACTTCGGCACCCTGTGCTTCGCCGACGACGACGGCACGGTCACCACCTTCTTCGAGTTCGTCTTCGTGACCAACGAACTCTGTGCCGTCGCCGAATACTTGGAGACCGGCACCGTCGAAGCGATCATTCCCGCCGTCGGGAACGACGAGACCGCAGGCTGGTTCCTGCTCTACGACTACGGCACCTCCCGGAATCCCGACACCTCGGACTCCATCGAGCACCTCAATTGCTGATCACGACTGACCGTGCTACCCGGTCCGCCTCAAACTTGTGACACCTGTCACAAGTTTGACGGCGGGACGGATCGCATGACTACTGGACACCACAACCACCGTCCCTTGCCTGATCCACCCATGCTATGAAAACTGAACAACCCATCCTGTTTCCCGAGCCCAGCACCACCCACGTGCAGGCATTGGTCACCACGACTCGGCCCACCACCGAAATCACCGTCGGCCCTCTCGCCTCCGGAGTGCTCCGCCGGCCCGATCCGTTCTGGTGCCCGACGGTCGACCCCGACCGCTACGCCACCTACCGCAAGGTCTGCATGTTGCAGGATCAGTTACGCCGCTTCGTCAGAGACCTGCACGACATCGAAGTCGTGCCCGACCTCAACGAGCTTCCTGTCGGGCATCGTGTTATCCGGATGACCGATGTGCCGGATGCCGAAGAGATCGTCGAACTCTGGGACACGGTGAGCCGGTCCCTGCTGGCAGACTTCCCCACCGATGTGGCCGAGCGGTTCACGTTCCGTATCGCCCTCGTCCCCTACGTCAAGCCCGTCCCGATGGAACTGGGATCGTTGAACCACCCCACCCTCGTCGACATTCGGAAGCGTGCTACCCGGTCCGCCTCAAACTTGTGACACCTGTCACAAGTTTGACGGCGGGACGGATCGCATGACTACTGGACCCACTGTCCCTTGCCATCCACCCATGCTATGAAACCAGCAAACCCAACCAACCCAACCAACCCAACCAGCCCGGCGTCCGGCGTCCGGTTCCATGTGGTCTTCATCGTCACCGACCACGCCGTGCGGTGGACCGTCATCTGCGATAAGACGACACGAACCGTACACGGCTCCGACCCACGTATCCCGGGCATCTTGTCCGGAACAGTCGAAGCGATCCGGATTCGGATCCTCGACAGCTACTGCCAAGGGCTGCCAACCACGTGGGAAGTGATCGATGAGACCACGGATCCCGACGCCGACGACACCCGGAAGCGTGCCTTCGCTTCCACCGAGGACGGCAAGACGCTGACCATTCTGGAGGATACCAGCCCCTACATGGACGACGAGTCTTAACCCACTGACCCATCAGCAGGATAGACCAGAAAAGTAAAAGAATCTTATTGACTCTACCGATCGGGCAGGTAAAACTAAAACCATATCCAACAAAGACCTGCCCGGTCAAACTTGTGACGGGTGTCACAAGTTCTCAGAACCCAGAACCCATAACTAAAAACAAATACCAACATTATGACGAATAATCAGAACACAGAATTCCCCGAGATCGGGATCGGACAAGTTGCCAAGAAGGCAATCCTTGCCTTCATCAGCCGCAACCTCCTCGTGCTGCTTGGCAAGCCCGGTGTCGGCAAGACGCAGATCGGTGCTACGATCTACGCTGCCCTCGTCGAGGCGCTCACCACCGGAGTCCTCAAGGACCATGCCCCGTCCAACATGGACTTCAGCTATGGCTTCGACTCCGAGCGGGACATTGTCAACCTGACCTCCGACACCCCGGTCCAATCCTTTGGCTTCGGGGTGTCCGGTCCGTGGGATCCGGATCCGGATGCCAAGATCGACATGAAGTACTCGGTGCCGGACTGGCTCCCGACCTTCGATCGTGTCGGCTACTCGTTCGTGCTGCTCGTCCTCGATGAGTTCACGAACTGGCAGGAGGAGATCAAGGGATCCGCGCTCGGATGCATGACCCCTTTCGGCTTCGCCAAGAAGTGGGGACCGCACGTGCTCGGACCTAACGTCTTCGTTGTGGTGACGGGCAACCGGAGAGAGGACAACGTCCGTCTCGCCAAGCCTCTCAGCCCGGCGTTCGCTACTCGATCCATGACCTTCGTGGTCAAGGCGGTGATCGAAGAGACCCTTGAATACCTCAAGGACAACGGGCTCGGTATGTCCGGGGCCTTTACCCTGCTCGACTTCCTCCGCAAGGGGAAGAACGACGGAGGCAACGGCACCGAGGAATACAAGAAGCACTACGCTCCGGATCCCGGCAAGGACGGTATGCCCTATCCCACCCCTCGCGGATGGGAGGCAGTGGCTCGACTCACCATGCCCGACTCTCCGATGTTCACCGGGGAAGTCACGAATGACGACGGCACCGTTAGCGCGATGTTCAATCAGGAGGATATCGATACGGCCTTGATCGGAGTGCTTGGACCGGATACCGGGGCGACCCTCGCCACGTGGATCGGATACTTGGAGGAGGCAGTCAACTGCGCCAAGTCCGTCCTCTCCGGATCCGAGGAGATGCCCGAGGATTTCGGGAAGGCATACCAGATTGGCATGGCCGCATTCCGGCAGGTCCGGAAGGAGTTCTCCAAGCTCAGCAACCAGCAACGCAAGGTTGCCGTCAAGCAGGGAGATGCGGACGGGCTCGTCGATAACGTGCTCTCCAAGCTCGACCCCGAATACTGTCGCCACCTTTACGAGATGGCGATCCGTGAAGACGCCGACGGCAATCAGGGCATCCCGTTGGATCTCCATCCCAAGGAGCACCTCATCTCGGGCATGTCCCAGTAACCCACCCTACCAACCCGGGAAACCTGTGACACCTGTCACAGGTTCACAGGTTTCCCTCAACCTACGAACCAGAACCCAACCTACTAACCCATCAGATAGATAAGGAACAAATACCATGAACCAGAACCCAGCATCCCTGATTACGAGCATCGTGCAGGCCCTCATCAAGACCCGAGCATACCCAATGTCGGTGAACATGAAGCGGCTCGCCGATGAGCTCGCCACCAAGTACAACATGAGTGCGAAGCACGTTCGCTCTGCCATCAAGCCCTTCGATCACCCCGCATTGAAGGCGATCAAGGCCCGGATCGAAAAGGCCCGGACTGACATCAAGCGCAAGGGTCTCCCGAATCCGAGCGCCAACGGTTTCCTGTACATCCAGAAGCGGGATATCCCGGAGATCCGCGCCCTCGTCGATGCCGCCAACACCGACATCGAGGACCTGAAGCAGGATGCCTTGGCCGTGTGGCCCGATATCCTCACGGCAGCCAAGGCAATCGCAGGAGACTGCGCCGCCGAACTGGAATGGCCGACGGCAGAGTCCTGCCTCAAGCGGTTCGTGTTCGATATCACGTGGCAGATGCAACCCGCCCCGCTCACCAGCGACACCCTTATCGGTCTGACCGATGAGGTAGCTGCGATCACGGCGGCCGAGTCCGAGGACAAGGTGAAGCGTGACCTCCACGCCGCACACTTCGGACCAGTGCGCGAACTGGTGAAGGACCTGACCACCCTGTTGGAAGGGAACACCCAGACCCCGGCATGGGATGACCGGAAGAGATTCAAGCAGGATCCCTTCGACAACATCAAGGAGTCGGTGCAGACCATCAAGGATCTGAACTGGCTCAACCTCCCCGAGCTTGACTCCCTGCTCGACGTCGTCCAGACGGCAGGCAACGTCAACATCGTGACTGCCACCGAGCAGGAACGCAAGGAGCATAAGAATAAGGTGGCTTATGCCAAGCAGCGCGCCACCGAAGTAATCGAAAAGGCCGGGCTCGATCTCGACGACGACCTCGGTATCTGATCGATCAGATAGATAAGGGAAACCTGTGACACCTGTCACAGGTTCACAGGTTTCCCTCCACCCAGAACCTACGAACCAGAACCCAACCAACACCTAATCAAATCCAACCCAACTCGATTATGAAACTGAAATCCAACGCTATCACATCGATCGCTCCCCCGGCTACCATGCCGAGCGATCCTCCCGGCGGACAGGACCGTGTCCCGTTCCGCCCCGCCATGACCGGGGACGACGTAATGTCCCGGGCCATACGTCGTATTCAGGAGCTGGTGCCTGCGGCCTACGCTCGCCTCATCACGCTCATCTGGTATTGGGTCGGCTTCACTCCCTACGGGGCAACGTGCGGCCGGACCCTGCTCCTCAACCCGAGGGGTATTCAGGCAATCCTTCAGACCTCGGACCCCGTCGGCTACCTCGCCTTCCTCCTGTTGCACGAGGCGTTCCATGCCTTGCTCAACCACGGCATCAGGCTCAAGACTCTGAAGGTTCACAAGCTCGCCAACATCGCGGCGGACTACATCATCAATGCCCTTATCTGGAAGATCAACAAGCAGGCAAGGAAGAAGGGATGGAAGAAGGATCCCTTCCCTATCATCGCCAACGCCTACCTTGATCCGAAGATCTCGGACGACAAGTATGTCGAGATGCTCTACCGGGAACTGCTCGCCAAGCAGAACCAGCCGCCTCCTCCTCCGTCCAACCCGGGCGGGAACGGAGATGCTCCCGACTTCAACGACACCGATGACGAGGGAGATGACTCCGATGATATCAATCCCGGGCAGCCCGGAGGCTTCGGGGATCCCGATGACATGGGAGACAACCCCGACCCCGACGACTGGGACACCGACGCCATGGGGGGCAACGCCGATGAGGGCACGCCATGCCCCGACGGAGATCCGGACAACAACTCCGGCGGACCTAACGACCGGGACGATGACGCCGTCTACGACGACATTGACAAGGACCACGACGGTAACACCCCTGCCCCGACGGATATCGGAGACGGATCCGATGGCGGCGATGCGGGGGATGGCGACGGAGATGGTGACGGTAGCGACCCGAGCGATCAGCCGGGTAACGCAGACGACACTGCCGATGACGATGGACCCGTGAACACGGGGCAGTATGGGCAGAAGGAGGCCGCCAACGACGTCGAGGCCGACGACGGGAACATCCTCGGGGATGACTTCGCCGGGCGAGGAGGGGACGATACGTTTGAGCCCGAGCTCGACGAAGGCGAGACCATGGAAGATGTCCAGAAGGAGATCGAGGAGCAGGCTGGCCGGATCCAGATCGAGGAAGAGATCAACAAGCGCAGCGGTTGCTCGGCAGGTAACGGGGACCCCGGTATCTCCGGTGTGATGAAGCATCGCCAACGGCAGGAGATCGGGGACTGGCACCAAGCGGTGCAGGACTGGGCCAAGGCCCGAGCTACCCAACGCTGGAACCAACCATTCAATCCTCTGGTTCATTCCGTCTCCGGACTCTGTGCTCCTGACCGGGGACCCGACGGGATGGGTGTGGTCGCTATCGCGATCGATGTCAGTTGGTCCGTCCCCACGGGTCACGTGTCCGAGATGCTCTCGGAGATCCAGCAGTTCCTCGACGACCTCAACCCGGAGAGGATCCACCTGTTGGAGTGCCCGAGCTACGTGCGCGACACGTGGGAACTTGAGCCCGGCGACACCGTCCCGGACAAGTTGAACTACGGGGGCGGCACCGAGTTCATGCCCGTCTTCAACTGGATCGAGGACAACATTCCCGGCGAGTGTGAGGGTCTTATCTACATGACGGATGGGGACTCTTACGACATGGACAACGTCAAGGCCATGGGCGAACCGGACTACCCGGTGCTCTGGCTCGACTGGGATTGCTGCCCCGAGCGGTATCCGCAGGACTGGCAGAACTCCGAGATCGTGTGCATCGACCCGGAGTCCTGACCCCCGACACCAATCACGGGGGAACTTGTGACTCCGGTCACAAGTTCCCCTTCACTACAAACCAGAACCTGAAACTAAACCAACTGACCAACATGCAAGATACCAACGATACCCACACCCACACCCACACCCTCGACCGTTTCATCTACGAGTCGACGAACCCTAGCCAGCGAGACCTTGACGCCATGCAGCAGACGATGGACACCGGAGAGATTCCGGTCAACACGAACCCGCCCGACTCCCCGGACATCCCCGAGGAGGCGCGCAAGGGAGACTGTTACGAGGCAGCGTTCCGTTTCATGGGGACCGTGATCCAAGAAGGAGCTACCGATGACATGCCCCAACATGTCATCGACTCCATGCGTCTTGTTCATGCAGAGGTCATGGGTCAAGGGCGACTGGACGGAGTGAAGTTCGGCCATGCCTACGTGGTCGCCACGCTTCCGCACGGCCTCGACTTCGCCTACGACTACTCCAACGGGCAGTCCATCAGCATTCCTCTCGGGATGTATGAGAAGATCGGAGACATCGATCGCATCAACAACCGCCACACCTACACCTACGAGGAGGCATGTAAGCAGATGCTCCGGCACATGCACTACGGACCGTGGGATCTCGAAACCTCAACCGGACTCTAATCCTACCCAGTAAACCAGAAGAACCAACACCCAGATACCAACATGAAAATGAAAAACAAAATCATCGAACTCATCAAGTGCTTCATCGTCCTCCTCTACCGGAGGGTGGTCCTGCAATCCCACGACTCCACCAAGGTGGACGGCATCTATCTCCGCATGAAGAACCTCGCCCGGTGCCCGGACGAGGCCCGTCGGGGCTGGCTTCGGGATGCCGCCCCGGAATTCGCTTACACCCACATCGCGGAGGACGACGAAATCCAGATCAACATCGTGCTCGCTTCGGCCGAGCAGGTGGCTCGTGAGATTCTCTGTCTCGTGAACCTTGAGGATCCGGAGGATCGTTACGCAGCCTCGTTGAGCGGCTGCGGATTCGACGACCTCGATCCGAAAGACATCACGGTGGAGCGTGTTGCGTCCGCGTTGCGCGAAGGCGGATACCCCTACGTCACGTGGAATTACTCCGGCGAGCCCGCCATGGACATCGCCCGACTCTGATACCCAGAACCCAAACCACCTGAACTGTAAACCAGATACCATGAACAAACCGAACAAGTACGAACTTCGCCTCGACCTGTATGGTCGGAGTGCCTGAACCCAGAACCCAGATACAAACCCACTGATTGAAATGAAAGATACCACCATGAACGATACCACCACCACCGACGCCCCCTCCTTCCCGGAGTGGCAGCACAAGTTCAAGGACAACACCCACCGTTGTTTCCAAGGCTGCGCCATCCAGCCTCCCTACCTCGCCGTGACTGCGGGGCTCCATTACATCGAAGGCAACTCCCGCCCCTACTTCTCCGTGACCGGAGAATCCAAACACGGCGGCGGGGCGATCCACACCGAGATCCTGATCGAGTGGCCCCTGCTTCGCCCGGTCGTGGACCTCCACCTGTCCGATGATAACGGGGTGCCGATGCACGCTGTCGCCAACGGACTCTACCACCTCGGACTGAGCTATGGCACGTGGCACGAGGAAGGGCTGGAGCCCATCAGTCCCTACAACAGGGAAGCGGCGCAACGCCATTTCCGATTCGAGAACGTGGAAGACGCGGACACGATGCGGTCTGCCTACCTCGCCGTCTACGACAACGACGTGGAGAAGCGGATGGAACTCTGGCGCGGGATGCTCCAGAACTACATCGACACCCACCTCGCGGACCGCTGGAAGGCGGAAGCGGAGGCGGCCAAGGAACGGCTCGATCTCCTCACCCGGTGGGTGGAAGGCGAGGATACCCACAACCTCATGGTCCCCCGCACCCTCGACGAACTCAAAGCCAAGCTGTAACCCGAACACCCAACGATCAGAACGATCAGAACGATAAGACAAATGAACATCAAGCAACGCAAGAAGGTCGGACGTCCGGAGATCCCGGGTGTGAACTACGACTACTCCGAGTGCCGGAACATGGCGGAGATGGGGCAGCAACTGTCCCGGAACCTGAAGCTGATCGAGGAACATTTCGATCGACGACGTCGACGGGTTGCCATCATCGACACCCTCGTTACGACGGTCACGGTGCTCGCGCTCATCCTCATCGCAGGAACGGCGTGTGCCTACCTCATCCTCGCCGCCATGGAGGCGGCGGGGAAGTAACCCCTAACCCAACCCACCAACCTATCAGATAAACCAGATAAACCAGATAACCCAGAACCAGATAACAAACTATGAAAGCTACAGAACTGATTGACCAGACCATCGAGCGTATCCGCACCCACGGACGGGGAACCGATCCCCTGACCGGGAATTGTGAATACCGAACGGCCCCCCGTTATGAAGAGGACGGCAACATCTCGGACACGTGCGCCATGTGTGCCGTTGGAACGTGGATCGATTGGCTCCGTTTCGATGCCCAGTCCTTTGCCGGTGACGTCCCGCACTGGATCAGCTCCAACAATACCATCCAAGCGGCGTTCAATACCGACGAGCCAGATGGCGAGGAGTGTGGGATGACTATCGGGGACCACCCGGTTGAGGAGCTGGATAGCTGGCTGACTGAAACCGTACGTGGATTCCCGGCCCGGTTGTGGAATGACCTGCAAACCCTCCACGATGGATCTCACAACTGGAACGAGGATGGCCGCACCCTGTCAGAACGCGGGGAACACGCGGCCGCCGAGCTACGGAAGCAGTGGCACGACTGCGAATCCGATCCTCAGTCTGAAGCACCAACCTCCAACCCTGTCTAATCCAACCTATCCATAGAAAGGATACCCAACCCAGATAAACGATATGAGTAAACGAACCCTGATCGAATCCCGTGAGCTGTTCACGGAATGCAACACCGAGATCCGCGCTGGTCGGCAAGACTGGCTGGATACTCACGGCCCGGCCTACGCCAAGGGGAAACCCTACCACCCCAAGACCGACGCGGACCTCCGCCACTGGTTCCGGGGTGTGGCGCGTATTGCGGTGGAGAACGGCAGCTACTCCCCCAAGTCCGGGCTCACCCAAGTGGAGATGTCCCTAATGAAACGGCTCCATAGCCATCGGCCTCGCATGTCATGGAAGAACTTCTGTGACATGATGGCGGGACCGTCGTGGCTCGCTGGAGTTCACTTCCGTAAAGCAACCCAACAACAGAAAGGATAACAACGCCATGACTATGACGCTTCAGGAATACCTGACCACGAGCTACGATCTCCCGTTCATCGAGAGGTTCACGCAACGCGAACAGGAACAGTTCGATCGCCTCCGGGCGGTCGGGCTGGACCCGGATGACCTGCCCGAGTGCCTCCGCAACTGGCCCATGTGGGTCGGTGACGCCTCGCGCTACCTCAACGACCTCCGCAACACGGTGGACTCCCGCCTCAAGATGCAGGAGAAAATCTCCCGTATCCGGCTGACCACTCTCCGGGATGCCGTCGGATCCGAGCGGGGGCAACGCAAGGAAGGAGGCAGCCATGGGTAACGGCCACCCCACCCTCCGCTAACCACCTGACCGGTCAGCAGGATAAGTAGAAAAGTAAAACTTTCCTGTTGACCGGTTGCCCACCCGTATAGTAAAAGTAAAACCAGTTAATCCAACCAAAACCAACTATCAACCTACCAGTCCTATGAACCTTACCAACATCCCCATCCCCAAGGTCTACTGTTCCCGTCGCGGGTTTTCCTCCGACAGCAACATCTACGAGTATCCCGACATCCCTTCACCCGCCGGAGGAGACGGGATCACTACCCTCACTCAATGCGACGTTTTCGACAAGGTGTTCCAGACCCGTGAGTTTCAGGCTGACCTGATCACTGCGCTTACGTTCGTGGATTCTCTGGAACCAGACCCGGACGAATCCGTGGTTAGCGCCCTTGTCGAAGGCTACTGCATCACGCTCGCCCCGTTCCAGTTCGTGACGTCCCGCAAGAGTATCGGCGGTATCCGTTACGCCACTCATGTGGGTTGGGTCATGTCCCACGGATACGAGGTCCCGGCCTACGGATGGGATCCCGGATACGCCGACGAGGCGTTCATCGCCAAGGTGTACGGATCCCTGACCGACAGTCTTATCGAACTCCGGATATGGATCCAGCGTCAGCAACTCGACAACACGTTGGTGGGTGCCGTGGAATCCGCACAGTGCCCCAAGTGCGAGGGCACAGGCTACAAGGATCATCTCGTTGATGACTCCGAATCGTGCCCTACGTGCGGTGGATCCGGTTGGCGGCCCGAACCCAAAGAGAACTTGGACACGCTCGTGTTGGCGGCTACGCAATACACACATGACCGATCAAATGGATAACGATGAACCTCCGGCCACGCTTCTGGTCCTCGCGTTCGACGATCTTCAGAACCAGATCAATCGCCGGGCGCACATCTTCACTGAAACCACGCTCCGGAATCCCAACACGGTGCTTCTCGGTCTGGACGAAGCAGCCCTCTGCCGGGACTTCGCTCGACTCAAGCACATCCGGATGATGAAAGGATCGATGGAGGCGGACCCATCAACAGGGGACATGACCCTGTTGATGGGGATGAAGGTGATCCACACTGATGAATGCAGTCTCATCGAGCCCTGCTTCCTTCCCCTCCGCCCCGGAAGCTGATATCGTTACCCCTTACCGTCTTACCGTCTTGCCCTCTTGCCCTCTTACCTGTTGATCGATCATGCAGATAACCATCGAACTCCCCGACAACCTCCTTTTCGATTCCCCCGAGGAACTCGTCCCCACCGAAGCAAATGCCGACGTCTGTAAACGACTCGACACCAAGGGGATCCCGGCCCAAGCACTCCAAGAATATTTCGATGACCGACATCTCGATTTTGTGGAGCGCCAGCAACAAAAGGATCCCAACTCCCCGGTCGATTGGGAGCAAGAACTGTGGCTCGACCAACCCAACCGAACGGCCCCGGTCCTCCTCAACCGATCCCGAGCGCAACAACTCCTGAAACAGGTCAAGGCTGAGTTTGCTACGGCCGCACCTGCGGTAGTCGGGAACCTAACCAAGGGGATTCGGTGCCGGGTGTTCCGATCCCACCCGGACTCCCCCGTCGTGGCGGTTGTCTCCCTGATTCTTCGAAAGGATAAGAACGGAAAGTTGCGCCGGGTGTGGCACATGGTCGGGTATGACCTCTACACCAAGCTGGAACACGTGTCGCTAACCCGGGGAACTGGGCTCGATCGGGGGCGATTTAGTAGGTCAGGGCGTAGGGACAACCTGATCCAGTTCGTGATCCCGGAACGATCCCTCCCCCGTGTGGTTCAGGGTCTTTTAGGTTTCCACCAGTTTCGAATTGCCCGATCCAAGAAAGCAGGAGCGCCACACCCACGGTCCAAACTGAAGGCCGAGGAGGTTGTCATCCTGACCGATCATCCGGTTAAGGAAGAAAAGTAAAACAATTCCTTGCATTAGAACCCGAACCCTGTGAAAGTAAAATATGAGCAAACGATACCACCCACCCCAATCCTGCCGCCTCTCCTCCCGGAGCACCCCACATCTCCATTCTTCGAACAACCCGGAGGAACGGATGGATATCAAAGCGGCCCTCCTCTTCATCGTCTGCGCAATCACGGCTGCGATCTTTGGTGCCTTGATTTCTCTCGCATGAACCTTTACGGTAAAACGCTCGGACCTGCTTGGTTAACGGTCCTTGGTTTACTCATGACCATCGGGTTGTTGGATACCTGATGTTGGTATACGCCGGACCCGGGTTACTGGTTTGATCAGTCATCCGGTTAAGGCGCTGGTTCTGGAAGCCCCGTCCCTCCTTTGTGGGGGGCGGGGCTTTCTCTTTGTGCCTGAACCTCGGACGTCAGCGGACGTCAGCGGACATCCTCCAGACTCATCCGGTGCGGGGTCGCGAGCATCGCGGCCTCCATCGACTTGACTCGGTCCGGGCCGAACGCATGTTGGCTCATCGTCTGCTTGAACTTCGGAGACAGGCTGGGCCGGATCATCGTCTTGTTCCGGATCGCAGCAGTCCGATCCTTCCCGTAACGAAGCTCCCGCATCGTGGACAGGATCTCCTGCTCGGGGATCCCGAACTTTTCAAACCCGCGTAGCTTCCGGTAGACATCGGAATCGATCCGGTTCTTCTTCTCGACCTCGTCCATGTACAACTGCCTGACCTCCTCGGGGGACATCGGGCTGTCCTTCATGGCCGCATACTTCCGGCTCCCGACCTCGTTGTATCTCTCCTGTTGTTCATACAGATAACGGCGGAGTTGCTGGTGGGGATCCACCTGATGGATCCGGAACGGAAACATGCCCGACCAGAAGATCATACCCGGTCCTTCCCGGGTGAGCGCGGCGTCCTTGCCCACCGCCCGGAATGCCTCCCAACTGTCAGCGATAAGGCGCGGCGCGTAGGCGTCTTCGATGATGAACTTGGCTACCTTGAGCGCGGCCTCCTTCGGGGTATCGACGCCCTCCATGTAGATCGGTCGTCCGCTCGTCGGATCCAAGTTGCGACGGGCCGACATTACGGTCCCCGCCAAGATCTGGTCGTCTAGGAACTGGTCGAAGATCCCGGCTTCCATCAACTTGGCCGCAGCCGCAGCGGGTCCGCGACCGGGGATGGTTAGCTCCCCGATCGCTCGCACCCACGGATCAGCAATGGCGGCGAAAGGATTGACATAGGTGAGGTCGATCGAGTTCAGACCTCCCTTGGTATTGAAGTAGATGAACGAATGGTTGCGCAGGTATTCGGGCATCGAGTCCCGGAGCGCCTCGTCCTTCTCCTCGTCCATGCCCCCGAACAACTGGGACAACAGCACGGGCAGCATACCTGACAGAGCGATCACCGAGTTAATTCCGATCATGCGCTTCAGGCCCCGGTTCCGCAGGATGGGGTTGCCGGAGTTGATCTCCATCATCGCCAGCCGGAACGTGTTGACTGGTGTCCGGATCATCTCCGACTTCCATCGGAGGAACGGTGCCAGCAACAGGCCGGGTGCCGACTTCGTGAGCTCCTTGACCACGGGCAGCGTCCGGCTATGGGACGGAGCCGTGGACATCACCTGTTCAGCGGCCTCCCGCTTGATGTCGTAGGGACTCAATGCACCCAACGATACGCCCCGGATCTGGCCCGATCCTTCCTTGGCGGCAGCCGTCAGCACCCGAACCGTGTCCTCGTAGTAGGCCACCTTCCAGTATGCCTCGGTCGCAGCCTCGACGGCTCCCGCGAATTCGGCTACCTTCTTAACCATCTCACCGGTCTTCCCGGTAGCTTGCTGCATCAGGCGCATCGCTTCATCCTGCATCGCCTCGGGGCTTCGCTTGCCCCGGAGCATATCCCGGAGCAGGTTGGCCCGGACCTCATCTCCGATGATTCCAAGCTGAACATACTCCAGACGCTTCATTTCGAACTCTTCTTCGGTGTTGCGCCATGCCTGTGGACCAAGCTGCCGGACCTCGGTGCCTAACGACGTAACCAACCCCGGTGCCAGTGCTAGGGGGCGACCTTGGGCCAGCGCCATGAACGGCTGGGACAGGATGTTCCGGAGGAAGTGGCCCACCGACCCCAGCGTCTTCATCCCCATCGACAGCCCCGTCGCCTTGGCCGCGGCCTTCATCGTCGCGTCGACAAATGTCGTAGCCGCGTCCTTGGACGCGCTCATCCCGATCGTGGTGGTGGCTTGGCTCAACGCATCTGCGAATTCTCGCGGCGCGTAATAGCCAGCAAGTGGGTTGTAGATCGAGTGCTGCCCCTGCGGAATGCGGACTTCTACCATTCCCCTGCGCGTCATCTCGGCCCGACCCTCGGCCATGCCGCCGTTCTGCGTAAGTGAATTACCGATCTGTTCGATGTCGTCCGGGGAGTAGATCCATTGACCTTCCCCGTTCTCGTCGGTCATCCGGCCCTGCGTCACGATCTGGTCGAGCATTACCGTGTTGGCCGTTAATCCGGATACCGTGGCAAATGTGTGGAGCAGGAGGTTCGCACCCTCCTCGGCTCCATACTCACCCAACAGGTTCCGGATCTCCGGGTCCAGTGACTGGCGGCGCTTCAAGTTGGCGTCCATCATTTTTACGAACTCGGGGTCCGAAACCATCAACTGCGACGGACCGCCCTGCTCGTAGCGGGAGAGAAACTCCAGACGCATCAACTCCCCGTATCGCTGGCCGGGGCCGTGCTTCCGGTTCAGGTCGTCGTTGGCCATCCGTTCGGCGTCAGGCTGGGATTGCCCTTCGTTCTCCATGTAGTGCCGGACTCGGTGGTTGAAGTATTGCTTCTCGAAATACTCATCCGCCTTCGCCAGCGCAGCCTCGATCTTGGGGTCGATCGGCTTGTCACGCTGCGCGGTGGGCGTGAGCACGGTCTGCCGGTAGACCTCGTCGTCGAACATCTTGTAGGCCCGGGTCACGTAGAGCCCCATCTGGCTGTCGAAGGTGACCCCCAGTGAAGCGTTCCGCTGCTCCAGAATCACCTTGGCCTTATCTGACAGTTCGTCCGTCAGCTTACGGAGGTCAACGATCTTGGCCGCCAGTTCGGGGGACCGTTGTTTCACTCGGGCCAACGCCTCGTCCCGGGCCACCTTGGCCCGCTGCGACATGAGGCGGCGGATCCGGCGCTCCCGTGTGGTGCGGCGCTCCTTCATGTAATTCCGCTTCAAGTTCCAGAGGTCTTGCTTGGCTTGGCGATCGGCTGCTTCCTGCGACATCGCCGGGTCAGATGACCGTAGCTGCTGGGCCACCGTCGCAACTTCCTGATCGGTCACCGTGATGCGGTCGAGGTCGTCCAGATACATTTGCTCCAGACGATCCCACGTTTCCTCGGTGAACGTGGGCTCGGTGGTTCCGGAGGCAGCGGCTGCGTCCTCGGCAATTTCTTCCGGGCCATCGAAATCTCGGGCGATGATCCGGTCGATCGACTTCTTGTAATCGACAAGGATCTTCGATGACGCCCGTTCAAAGGCTGTTTTCTGGTTCATCAGACGACGGACCCGGGGGTCAAACGATCCTTTCAGTAGCTTCATGAAGAAATTAGACGGAGACTTGTATGTCCCGACCTCCATAAGCGGCAGACGGATCATGTCGATAAACTCCGAGTAGTCCCGGGTGCCTTGCTCCAGATTGGGTGGGATGTCGGACTTGGCCCCGAAGCGCGTGAACAGCAACAGGCCGTCCATCGGGTTCGCCCCGTCGGTCAACGCGGCTACGGGTTCTTCGACAACCACGGCCCCGACGGTCAACGCCTCTTCCACCAGCAAGTCGGCTCTCTCTTTCAGAAGTTTGTCTCGCTTGGCTTGGATCTCCGGATCCAAGGCCAGCTTCTCCAATTCCTTGAGCCGCTTTTTGTACTCCTTAGAGTTCTCCTCCAGCGTCTTGGCATTGAGGTCTTTCCGCAACTGGATCTGGGCTGCTGCGTAATCCGCATCGGACGGAAGCTCATCGAGAGCGGCGTCGATCTCGGCCTCCCGTGCCCGGTTCTTGGCATATTGGGCAGACTCAGTATCCAGTCCGGCCCGTTCATCCCGCTTCCGTCGTGCCTCAGCACGTTCTTCAGGAGTCTCTGGCCGGGCTGCCGGGTATTCCGCGGTATCTACCGGACCCTTCTGTGGGGTAACCTTGTCCTTGGCCTCGGCCTTGGCCTTGGCCTTGGGTGCGGCTTCAGCTTCAGCTTCGGGCTCGGGCTCGGGCTCGGGCTCGGGCTCGGGCTCGGGCTCGACCTCGGCGGACTCGGTTTCCAACGACAGCAGCGCCGGATCCTCGGGAGCCTTGACCGGGGCCACGCCGATCACGGAAGTGCCGTCCTTCGGCAACGTGGTCCGCTGCTCCTCGCTACTCGTGTCATCATCCTCGTTGTTGGTGTTCTTGGCCACCGTCTTCGGGTCAAGCTGCTTCGCGGCGATAGCCCCGTTCCGCTCCAGCGTCTCGATGTCGACGTGCCCGTCCATCGGCGTGGGCAGGCGGTAGTTGGCCTTGAGCCGCTTCACCTCGGTCACGACTTGTTGCACCAGCTTGGCTTCCAGCGGCGTCAGGTTCCGCTTGGCTGCACGCTTATCCCAACGAGCAATCCACTGCTTTAGGTAGTGCATCAACGCGGTTCGGCGGCTTGGCTTCTTGCGCCAGAAATCAAAAGACTCCTCGGAGGTGACCCCGTTGCGGACTTTCTGCACGTGCATCCGCAGGCGCTCCTCGGCGATCGAAGCGATGTGCTGGGCCCGCACCGGGTCACCCTCGGGGGGCAGTTCGTAATCCTCGCCGAGATACTCACGGGCCGTGTCCATGATGTCCTCCTCGGACAAGGAGTTGATGTAGGCCAACATCTGTTTCGGCGACACGGCGTTGATGGACGCGATGTGGTCGAGTTCCTCTTGGAGAACTTTCTGGACGACCTCTCGCCGCCCCGCCTCCGGGACGTTGCGGAGACCCATGGCGAACCGGTCGGGGTTCACGTAGAGCGTCCCGGTGTCATCGACCCATGCCGCATGGTCATGCTCTCGTGAGATAACGATCGGCACCTCCAAAGGCACCTCACCGGACTGCTGAATCAGTTTTCCGATTTCGATGTCGATTTGGTTTCGGGCACCCCGGCTCGGGCGCACCGAGTCAGGGACCACCCCACCGTTCTGCTTAACCGGACTAACCGCTTCCGGGGTAGCGTTTGCCGACTCTTCGGTCACAGTCTCTTGGCTCACGGCCTTCCGGCGCAAGGCTTCGAACGCCCGCTGGCGAGCGAGCGCATCGTGGAGACGCCCCTCCGTCTGGACCGCTGCGTCCTCGATAATCGCCCGCATCGTCATCGGCTCCGGGTTGTGGCTGGCGTAGGCCAGATCCACCAGCGCGGCGAACGTCGTGTCCTGCCGCTGCTGCTTGGTGAACCCGAAGAACTCCATGATCGCATCCAGCGCCCGGCGGAACCACGAGACCTTGGCACCACGGCTGCTGGGCGTAGTCCCAAGGTTGCGGAACGCGGACTGAAATTTCGTGGAAGTGAACATGTAGGAGACGAACTCGTCCATGTTCTTCATCCCGGCAGCGAGCCTCGGGTCGCCATCCAAGGCCCCGGATTTGGTGGCCGCCTGCTTGGCCTCGGCAAAAATCCGCCGTAGCTGCGTGAGCGCCGCCTTCTGCCTCGGGTTCAGGTTGTATCCCGACTCCTCCGCATTGATCGCCCCGTTCAGGAAAGCGTGCATGTATTCGTGAAGCAGCACGGACCCCAGAGATTCGCGGTTGGATCCACGCATGTTGAGCGTCACCGTCCGGGAGTCCGGGTCGTATCGGCCTGCGAATCGGGTGTCCGACGACACGATTCGGAAAGAAACGTCCCCGATAAGTGGACGAGCGGTCAGCAAGATACGGGCAGCGATCCGGAGGGGCAGTGCGTATCCGGAGTTGGGGTCCGCTATCTGCTCGAAAGCGGCGAACACCGAAGCGGGGTTTCCGTCCTGCAGCCCCAGCGCCTTGGCCTCTTTGGTGTTGGACTGCTCGGCGGCATCCTGCTGGGCCTCGGTAATGAAGGAATCCGCGAGAAGAGTATCACGCACCGTATGCGCAAACGCATCCATCATCTGGCGGCGAACCTTGGGCGGGAACGACGCGAAGGTCTTGTCGATCCCACCCTCGGCCAGAATGGCGTCCATGACCTGTTCGGTGAACACTGACGGTTTCTGTCGGGTGTCGACGCGACGGATTCGACGACGACGGGAATCAACCGGGGCATTCCGGGGGCCCACAATCTCGGTGACTGGGCTGGGGCCAACCACCTCGAAGTCGATGTTCGTGAGCATCGACAGGAATGTGCGGATCCGGTCCGCCCCCGGAACATCCTGCATCCGCGGCTCGGTAAGCCGGGAGTAGAAGTCTTGCGCCGCCGGGTTCAGATCGTGACTCCGGCTCCCCAACCACGTGGCCGTGTCCGAGATCAGCGTAGAAATCCGTATGTCCTCGACCGGCTCTGACGGGGGCACTCCGCGGAGAGGGCCGTGGATGTAGAGATCTTCGAACGCCGCCCGGAGATCCGGGTTTTCGTCCGCTGTCCGCTCGACCATGTCCAGCAACGTGTTTTGCGCACCGGAAATTCGCCGGGCCTTGAACACTTCGGCCAGTGCCGGGGGCAAGGCGTCCGCAGGGTGTGCCCCATCGGCCTCGGCCTCGGTCTCCAACTTCATGTCCAGCACGGCGTTGGCCACTCCGGTGGCCGCGTCGTGCATCTCGGCGAAGGAGCGAAACTGGCCACCAGCCAACTCGTCGATGATTTCGTCCATGACGGCCTGCTCATTCGCGGCATCAGTCGCGGGGTGAGCCACTTCGCCCTCGGAAATCTGGTCCATCAGGTAGGACTCGGACACTTGGCCCTCGGCTCCTGCCCGCGTAGGCGCATCCAGCGAACGTATGTTCCGGATAGCCGCAATGGCCCCCCGCGTTTCCAACTGTTCCTTCAGACGGTTACCGACTCGCTTCGCGATTTTGCGGTGCGTGGCCAGTTCGTTGGGGTTCCGCGGGACGATTTCAGATCGAAGCCACTGCTTCGTGATGCGCCGCAAGTCGTAGACCACGTCCCCGTCTGCCGCCCGCTTCAACTGGCTCTCCGTAGCCGTCGCCATAAACAACCGCCGCGCCA
>Ga0129345_1000229_pt1 | contig 20192 bp, 18 predicted proteins | sample CPBDNA_FD_94425 | JGI IMG/M metagenome (GOLD analysis project Ga0129345, IMG submission 94425) | Freshwater to marine salinity gradient microbial communities from Chesapeake Bay, USA - CPBay_Sum_20_0.8_DNA | ecosystem: Environmental > Aquatic > Marine > Coastal | place: USA: Chesapeake Bay...
CATTGCAACATCAGAAATTATTTGGAAACAGTATAAAAATAAAATACCCCAAACAAGAGAAGAATTAATGAAGCTTCCTGGTGTTGGCAGAAAAACTGCAAATGTTGTTTTGAATAATGCTTTTGGACAGCACACTATTGGAGTAGATACACATGTCTTTAGAGTTTCTAACCGATTAGGTCTTGCTCCTGGGAAGACGGTTGAGATTGTTGAAAAAAAATTAATTAAGAATATTCCTGACGAATTTAAAAAACATGCACATCACTGGTTGATTATACTTGGGCGCTACACTTGTATTGCACGAAAACCCAAATGTTATGATTGTAAGATAGAAAAATTCTGTCCATTTAAATCCAAAACAAAAAGAGACTAGCTAATTAGTTATGAGAATCAGAAATAGTAATTTAAAGTGATTACCTATTTTCATATTTTTAGAAGTAACGTAAGCATACATTATAGTAAACTATGATTTATTTTTGATACTTTTCCAGATTTCTATCATTTCTGATGGCTCAGCATATTTGATATTTCTTTTTTTCATTTCATTTTTTATTTTATCTAGCCTGTTTTTGAACTTATCATTTGCAGATTTATTTAAATCATCCATATCGATATTTAAATGTCTAGATAAGGATATTAATGAAAAAAATAAATCACCAAATTCTTCGATGATGTGTTCTTGATCATTGCTATCAATAGCTTCATCTAACTCATCGGTCTCTTCACGAATCTTGTCAATGATTTTATCAATCTCAATCCAATCAAGCCCTATTGCTTTTGCTTCAAGTTGAAGCTTAATCGATTCTTCAAGTAGATTTTTTGACTTCATCTCCAAAATTATATAGTAATATAGCCAAATGAGTAGTTCTAGACAATCAATGTTAACATCATGGCTAGCTTCAAATAGTTTTGATAAGGATTCTATTTCTGTACTATCTGCTGATGCAAGCTTCAGACAATACTATCGAGCTACTAAAAGTAATATATCCTATGCTGTAATGGATTGCCCTCCGGAAAAAGAGAATCTTGAAAGCTTTTTATTGATAACTGAAAAGCTTAAAAATGCAAAACTTAATGTGCCAGAAATATTTGAAGTAGATAGAGAAAAAGGATTTCTCATTATGACTGACCTTGGTGATAATTTATATTCTAAAAAACTCAATGATGAAACTGTATATTGTTTGTACACAGATGCATTAGAGGCAATTGTAAAGATGCAAACTAAAGTTGATTGTTCGGAATTAGACGATTTTGATAAATATTATGAAGAAGAAAATAATTTATTTACTGACTGGTTCTTGAAGAAAAATCTTAAGACTGAATTAGATGCAGCTTTAGAAAAGGAGATCACTTTAGAATTTAATAAGATTAATTCGATTATAAAATCGATTCCAAAAACATTTGTTCACAGAGATTATCATTCAAGGAATTTACTAATAACGGATACAAATAATCCTGGTATTATTGATTATCAAGATGCTGTAATTGGACCTGTTACATATGATTTAGTGTCACTACTTAAAGACTGTTATGTCAGCTGGAATGATGGTTTGATTGAAGATATGTTGGAGAGTTTTTTTAATAGAATGAAATCAAGTATGATAAATAATATTTCGGATTTCAGATACTGGTTTGAAATAACTGGATTGCAAAGACATATTAAAGCTATTGGAATATTTTCTAGATTGAATTACCGTGATAATAAAAATAGCTACTTAAAGGATATACCTAGAACATATACTTATATTAAGAAAGTGCTTAATAAATATGAAGAGTTATCAGGACTAAATAAAATTTTTAGTGACTTAGAAGTTAATAATAAGATTAATACATGAAAGCGATAATTTTATCCTCTGGTAAAGGCAAAAGAATGATGCCGCTTACTAAAGACATGCCTAAACCTATGTTAGAAATACATGGTGAAACACTGCTTTTAAATAAAATAAAAATGTTAGAAAAGATATCTATTGATAGCATCTTTGTAAATGTTGCTTACAAAAAAGAAATTATAAAACAATACATAACGAGTCTTGATCAAGACATTAATATCATAGATGAAGGAAATGAGCCTCTGGGTACAGCTTCGGGCATTAGAAATATTGCTCATAATTTTAATGATGAATCATTTATTGTTATCAACAGTGATGTCATAACTGATTTTAATCTCATCACACTTAAAGATTTAGACCTAGGAAATAAATTAGGTCATATTGTATTAGTTAAAACTCCTGATTATTTAGATGGTGATTTTGAAATTGAAAATAATTGCATTGTTAAAGGTAGAAAATATATATTCACAGGTATTGGTAAGTACCACACAGATCTTTTTAAAAAATATAATAGTCAGGACTTAGGCGATATCTTAAGAGCAGAAAAAGATATAGGGTTTACTGTTTATGACGGTAATTGGATGGATATAGGAACGCCTGAGCGTCTAGAAAAAGTCAGGCAACTAACACAAAGCTCCAAGTAATTAAAAAAGCACCTACCACTCTTCTGTAAGCTATCGGATAATTGTAAGAAAGTTTCTCAAATAAAACAAAAATTGTTAAAACAATTACCCAAAGTATATTCATCACACCTAATGCAAAAAGGGTAAGCATTAATGCCCAACAGCATCCCACACAATAAAAACCATGTTTGTATCCAACAATAAATGCGCCTAGTTTACCGTCTTGCCAATTGTTTGTTAGAAAACTCAAAGGTGATTGACAAACATTTAAACATGCATCTTTATATGGTGTAAATTGATAAATACCTGCCATCATCAAAACTAATGCAGCCAAATAAGCATGCATCGGTTCCATCATCATATTAAGATAGCCATTGGTATGAAGAAAATATTGAGGGAATGTTATAAATAAACTAAATAAAACCCAACTCGACAAGTAACCTGATAGAAGAATCATTGGAGATGCTGATTCCTGACCTTGCATTTTCTTTCGCGCATTAAGCGTTGTATATAATAACAGCATTGGAAGGATTGATGGTGTCATCATAGCTATCATCATCACAGCCCACATCATAAATAATAAAAAGAAATCACTAAAAACCCACGTATTACCCATTGGAGGCATCCAAGTTAATACCTCTGTAATAATGCTCGAATCAGAATTTATAGCCATAGGTTTATCCATATCCATGGATTTTTCCATGTCACTTTTTCCCATCTCCATTTTATCTTTTTCCATATCCATATTGTCATTAGACATATCCATATTCATAGTTGATGGATTATCAATAAAGGGAAGAGTGTTCATGTGCCATCCCATACCTAGTATGTATAGCCAAGAAAATAATAAAACACATGCGACACCAACGTAAACTATCATTCGATCTTTAAGTGGCGCTTGCATTATTTTGTCTATCATTGGTCTCTCAAAACAGATATGGCCTGCAGAAAATACAGGCCATATGATACATACTAGAAGTTATACTTCTATAGCTTCTTGCTTGTTCGCACCATCGAAGTAAACGAATGGTGAGCTTAAGCCGTTTCCGCCTTCCCATGAATGGCTAATTCCATGATCATTGTATGTAAGCTTTGAAGCTTTACTTACAGTAATTGGGTAAGGTGGCGCAACTGCTAGAGGTGTGTCGTGAACTACGACTGGACGACCGCCCGCGCCTCCAAGTTGTTCCATTTTATTTTCAGCAATACCTTCTACAATCACGTGTCTTGTAGGAGCATTGACCATATATGTAATTTTTGCTCTTTTAGTTGGTAAATATTCACGAGGAGCGCCTTTTTCACCTTTACCTAAACTAGCTATAACACCTAAGTGTCCGCCGTGGGCTCCGTGATAAGCTTCTCTTAATGCATTAAACTGTGCATCGTTTGCTCTCTGGTCAATATAAACTGCCATCTCAAATTGCCCTTTCAAAAGGTTTTCTGGTGCATTCAACCACATAGAAACATTCAAGCCGCTCACATCAACATTTCCAACGTGACCTTTTTCAATATTCCATGTCAAGAAAGCTTTACAGAAACCTTGAGTAGGATCTAAAAGAAGAAGACATGGACAAATAGTGTCACATGTACAAGATTCAAAATATGTACCTCTTAAATACATAGTATGATCGGCTTTAGCAGCATTAGCATCATCGGAACCAAACATAGAACCAATAATAGGTGTAGCTGCAGCTACAGTACCTAAACCTTTAAGAAAACCTCTTTTAGAATCTGAGACTTTTTTATTGTCTTTTTTCATAATTTTTTTCCATTTAATTAAATGTACAGTATTAGCAAACGCTAATAATGTAATCCCCCTCTAACATTTTAGTCATAAATATTCCTAATATCAAAATATATTATTAGTTTATAAGTAAAACTGATGTGTCCATGAGACAGATGTCAAGCAACAATCAATCATTAATATAGGATTAGAGCTATAAATATATATAAATGATGAAATGAATTATGATAAAGTAGTAGATGTAATTACGACTAAGGGGGTCAAATGAGACATTTTAAACTTCTATCTGTACTACTACTTACAGGAATTATCACTGCATGCGGTGGCGGAACATCTGCTCCATCAGAATATATGGTGAAAGTTTATCCAATTGAAAATGATTTCGATCGTTTTGAAGAAGTTGGTCCTGTATCATCTCGCGATGCATGTACAGCTAAGGCTATGGAAATGAAAGCAGCAGCTTACGAGTGCCAGCCTAAATAAATATTTACGTTTATTGCGTAAGATTATAAACCGCTAAATTCTAGATTTAGCGGTTTTTTATGATTGGAATTCTTTAATAAAGTTCTGAGCGTGTTGGTATAGTGTCATCGATACTGGGCCAGCCTCTTTTGATATTACTTTATCGTCTAATTGAGTTATAGGAACAACAGGGTTTGTTGAGCTTGAACAAAAAATTTCATCAGATTCAAATAAATCATCTTTTGAAATTTCGCATTCAGAGAATTCAATATTATATTTTTTAATGAGATCAGTTAAAAATTTTCTTGTGATGCCGGGTAGTAGTTTGTTACTGAGTACAGGTGTCTTAATGACATTATTAGTTACAATAAAAACATTACTCGCAGAGCCTTCTGTGAGATAGCCATCTCGTATTAACAAAGCTTCGTATGCCTGTTCATCATAGGCTTTATTTTTAATTAATACGTTAGCTAGCAAAGAAGTGGATTTAATATTTGACTTAAGCCACCTATAATCATCCTCGCTAATTGCGCTTTTACCTTTTTTTATATCTTGTTTGCTAAAAGGTGTGTAACTTTCACCCATTATAAGTACTGTGGGCTTACCTGATTTCGCATAAATATGGTTTCTTGTTTTATCTACGCCTCTTGATATGTGTATGTAAATGTAATGATTAATATAATTATTTTTAGAAACAAGATCTTTGATAATATCTAATATTTGCATGTCATCAATAATCGACGAATCCATGTTGATTAAGTTTAAATTGCTTTTTAGTCTCTTAAGATGGTTTTCAACATAGAAAATATGTCGATTATAGATAGGAATCAGTTCATATACACCATCACCAAATAAAAATCCTCTATCTAATATAGAAAGCTTTGCTTCATTTTTTTGCGTATAATTTCCATCTAGGTAAACAGTTTCTGTCTGCGACATTATAAGTCCATTAATAAAGAATCAACTGTTCTTCGGTATAGAGATCCCTGATTTACATTCTCTAGTGCAGTCAACTTATAGGTTTGTAGAATTTCATCATTTAGTTTTACATGCATGAACCCTATAGTTTCATTTTGTTTGATTGGCGCGGTCAGCTTTCTATCTATAACATATTGATATTTTAAATTTTTCTTTTGACTCCTTGGGATAGTTATAGATCTATCTTCTTCGACGCCAAATTTAATTTCAGTTTTGTCTCCACCGTAGACATTTGCATTTGAAATTGCTTCATTTTTTTTAAATAGTTTGTGGGTTTCAAAAAACCTAAAGCCATATTCTAACAATGTTCGACTAGACTGAATTCTTACGTCTGGATTAGGCGCACCCATTACAACAGCAATTAATCTTCTCGATCCACGTTTTGCTGAACTAGCCAAACAATATCCAGCGGCATTTGTAAAGCCTGTTTTGATTCCATCAACATTATCGTCTATGAACAATAATTTATTTCGTGAGTATTGTTTGATTTCATTAAAAGTAAATGACTTTGTCGAGTAAAGCTTGTATAGATTAGGAAAATTTGTAATTAAAGATCTTGATAATGTAGCTATATCCTCTGCAGTTGTATACAAACTGTCATTTGGAAGTCCTGTTGAATTTGTATAATTGGTGTTTTCAAGTCCTATATTATCTGCAATTTGATTCATGTATGTAGCAAATGTTTTTTCGTCTCCAGAGATATGTTCAGCAAGTGCCACACTAGCATCATTCCCTGATGTAGTAATAACCCCTTGCAGTATATCTCTCAATTTTATTTTTTTACCTACTTCTATAAACATTTTTGAACCACCAGTCTTCCAAGCTTTTTTACTAACTAAAATATCTTCGTCTAAAGAGATATTTTTCGCATTCAGTTCTGTAAATGCTATGTATGCTGTCATCATCTTGGTAATACTTGCAGGTGGCAGTGTTAAATCTTTATTGGATGAAGCTAATATCATACCGCTATCAAAATCCATTAATACGTAAGATTTCACATTTAATTTTGGAGCAGGAGGAATTGGTGATGCGTAGGAGAGACATACAACCGAGAGGCTTAAAATTATTGAACTTATAAACTTGACCATATATTTTTATATTATCATAACAAGTATAACTGTTATTATATTTTTATTTCTTCAGCCAATGTATAAACTGCCAAGGCATAAAGCCTGCTTCTATTATAACGAGTAATTGTATAAAAGTTATTATGACCAAAGCTATAAATATTGTCGTTTCCCTCTATTCTTTTTATTACTGAGAGTTTTTCTTTAAAATCGATACTCTCTCGCGATGTAATATTATTTTTATATAAATATTCATAGTAAATGTGTGGCTTGTATGTTTTTTTGGAAAGTTTCTCAAGATATGATCGGTCATTATCCTTTGTTAGGTCCGTTAAAATTTTACCGTTTCTTTTCCATCCATTTCTTTTGAGATAATTTGCCACACTCCCTATAACATCAGCATTTGAACCCCATAAGTCAGCATATTTATCGCCATCAAAATCAATCGCATAGTTTCTATAAGAGCTCGATATAAACTGTGGCTTCCCGAGTGCGCCAGCATAAGACCCCTTTATGACAGATGGGTTTAAATTATTTTCCCTACATAATAATAAAAAATTTTCGAGCTCAACTTTATAAAACTGATGTCTTCTTCCTTTATTTGGCCCAAGAGACAAGGATGCAAGTGTATCAAAAGTTTTAAATTTTCCTAAGTTTTTACCGTACCTAGTCTCAATACCTATAATGGCAGTAATAATCTCTTTTGGTACCCCAAACTCATCTTGTGCTTTTTTTAAGAATTTTGAGTTGTCTAACATAAATTTTCTGCCATTTTCAATGTTTGATTTGTTTACAAATAGTCCTTTATAGTTAATACATTTTTTTTCTTTTAATTCGCATCCATTCCATGTAAGTCTTCGCTCTGGTGCTTTTTTAAAAAATTTTTTAAGTTTTTTTTCTTCTTTTATTGTATTAAATAACTTTTGTAATTCTTCTTTATCAAATTTATGTTTGTCATACATCTCATCAATGAAATCTCTAACTAGATCCGAATTGTATGAACTATTTGCTGATATATTTAAGCTGGAAAATATTGCCACAAAGATAATTATATATTTCATTATTTCCTCATTAGTCTTTGGTGAGATTTGATAGACATTATAATTCCAAGTGCAGCAAATACAGTTAACATAGATGTGCCCCCATAACTCATAAATGGTAAAGGTGCCCCAACGACAGGGAGTATACCCACAACCATTCCTATATTAACAAGTACATATAAAAAAATAGTTAAAATTAAAGTTCCAGATAATATTCTTGAGAAATTATCTGTTGCTTTAATTGAGATACTCATGCCCCTAAAAACTACCAAAACATATAATATTACCAATATAGAAACGCCTACAAAACCAAACTCCTCTCCAAATGCAGAAAATATAAAGTCCGTATGATTTTCAGGAAGGAAATCTAGCTTAGATTGTGTGCCATTGTTATAACCCTTTCCAAACATACCGCCTGATCCAAGAGCAATCTTTGATTGAGCTAGATGGTACCCGGAACCCAAGACGTCTTGATTAGGACTGAAGAAAGATAGTATTCTTGATTTTTGATAATCATACATGAACGACCAAAGTAATGGGATTGCTCCTATCGCTACTGCAGATCCTAGGAAAATATGAGATAGCTTTATGCCTGAGAGTAATATAGCAATTATACCTGAACTAGTAATCAAAATAGCCGTACCAAGATCTGGTTGTTTAGCGATAAGGATAGCGGGGGCTATGATGATAACAACTGCAATTACAAGATTTTTAAGTCGGGGAGGTAATGATTTATCAGAATAAAATGAGGCAATCATAAGTGGCACAAAAAGTTTCATCAACTCTGATGGCTGAAATCTAAAAAAATAGAAATCTAGCCAACGATCAGCAGATTTACCTACTCCGAAAAATATTGTAAGGATTAATAAAAGTATGCCTATAGAGTATAAAACGGGAGAAAATAATCTAAAATTGTCTGGATGAATTTGTGCAAGAAATACCATAGCAGACATACCAATTAGAATTCTTACGATTTGTTTAATAACTAGATTAATATCACCATTTGATACACTATATAAAGTAGTTAATCCTATTATGACAATAGACATAACTATGGTGAGTAACTTCACGTCTAATTTGAATAAAGATGAAAAGCCACCAAATTGAGTAGAATCATAATTCATCGTGCTGCAACCTGTTTTTTTATTTTTTTGAAGTAAAAATTCATAACATCTCTTGCTATAGGAGCTGCAACAGCTGACCCGCTTCCGCCATTATCAACGATTACAGAAACAACAATCTCAGGATTTTCAAAAGGTGCGAAACTTATAAATAAGGCATGATCCTGCAATGATTCTTTACCAGTTTTACCTTTATCTAGGTTATAAACTTGTGCTGTGCCAGTCTTACCTGCAAACTCAACTCCTTCAATTTCTTTGAGATGAGAGGCAGTTCCAATTTTTTTATCGTAAACCACTCTCCACATTGATTCATTAACTACATGCAAGCTATCATGATCGATATCAATTTTAATTTTATTTTCATTGTAACCATATTGTTCAGCTTTATTATTATTCATACTCATTAAAAATAAGTGAGGTGTGATGCTCTCACCTCCACTTGCTAACAGTGCTGTTGCATTTGCTAATTGTATTGGGGTAACAAGAAAATACCCTTGACCAATACCTATGTTTAATGTTTCACCTGGATACCAAGGAGCTTGTCTAGATTGATTTTTCCATTCTCGTGATGGAAGTAGACCCAGCTTTTCACCATACAAATCAATGAATGTCTTTTCGCCAAAGCCAAATTTTTTTAATTTTTCATGCATAAAGTCTATTCCTGATACTTTGGCTAGGTCATAAAAAAATACATCGCATGAGCCGGCAACTGCTGAGGATAGATTGACATCCTTGTGTCCATCTTTCTTCCAGCACTTAAATGGCCTTTTATAATTTTTCAATTTGTATTCTCCTGAGCACCCTATATACTTTGACTTATCAATTATACTATCCTCCAATGCTACCAAACCAAAAAATGGTTTTAGAGTTGAACCTGGCGGGTATTGACCTGTAAGAGCTCTATTAAATAGTGGTCTCGCCTTGTCATTTAAAAGTTTTTTATAATCTTTTGATGAAATACCATTTACAAATAAATTATTGTCAAAGCCTGGATGGCTAACAAAAGCCAGGATATCTCCATTTTTTGGATTCATAATAATTATAGAACCCTTTTTATTTTTTAATAGTCCATATGAAAATTTTTGAAGATTAGCATCAATGGTAAGAAAAATATCTTGACCTTTAAGAGCAGGTTTTTTTTCTAATACTCTAATAATTTCATTATTTGCATTCGTCTCTAATTTTTCATATCCAGGAGTTCCTGATAAAAGATTTTGATAAAATCTTTCGATACCAGTTTTACCGACACTCGTCATACCATCTTTTAGTTTTATCACTGAATCAAGGTCATTTTCAGATAGCTTGCCTGTATAACCAAGCAAATGTGATGTTGCCTCGGGGTAAATGTATCTTCTATTTGATTTTATTATTAATTCCATCTCTGGAAGTAAATATTGATCGACAGATAATTTTGTAAATTCTTCTATTGTAGTATTATTTTTTAGAGTGACTTCTTTTAATTTTTTGTTTGAGAATTGAGATTTAATTTCATTGATTTGATCACTATTAAATTTAAAAACTTTATTGGCATTAATTAGAAAATTATCAACTGATTTAATATTCTCTTTTTTTGCGATTATATCAAATGTATCGAAGCTCTCTGCTAAAACAGTACCATTCCTATCGTAAATATTTCCACGAATAGGTTCTATTGGTCTTATGCGTATTCTGTTGTCTTCTGACTTTACAGTGTAAAGCTCATGATTTGTAATTTGTATGTTGTAGATATGACTTAAATAAAACGCTGCTATAATTGAAACTGCCGCAACTGCGAATAGCGCTCTAACTTTGTGCGAGGCCCTGTCTTTAATAGGATTATTAATTTCTTCCCAACTAGTTTTTTCTTCAAACCTTCTCTTTTTTCTGATAGTCTCATTTCGATACTTGCTTACCATATATGTATTATATGTAAGAATGTCAAAAGAAAAACTAAAAATAGAGAAACGGTGATTTAACATGGATTTAATACCAATAATACTTGGATTTGTGGGTCTGCTTACTGCATATGTACTATATGTAGTAGTAAAACAATACCCTGCTGGCGATAAGAATTTAACTGATATTTCTGATGAAATTCACTTAGGTGCTATGGCATTTATGAAAAAAGAATACTCAATTCTATTTATGTTTTCTGTAATCTTGATAGTCGGAATATATATAGGACTTGGTCTTGATAGCACAATTGCTTTTATTGTTGGAGCTTTAAGTTCATCAATTACTGGATTCATAGGTATGTACACTGCAACAAAAGCAAACGTTAGAACAGCAACAGCTGCTCAGAATTCAGGTGTAAGTGATAGTTTATCTGTTGCTTTTTTTGGAGGTTCAATTATGGGACTTACAGTTGCAGCAATGGGACTTCTTGGCCTTGGACTTTTATATATATTATATGGTTCCGATCCAGAAACCGCTTCTGCAATTCATGGTTTTGGTATGGGCGCATCAACGGTAGCATTATTCTCAAGAGTGGGTGGAGGAATTTTTACTAAATCAGCTGATGTAGGCGCGGATCTAGTTGGTAAAGTTGAAAAAAATATTCCAGAGGATGATCCTAGAAACCCAGGTGTTATTGCAGATAACGTAGGAGATAATGTTGGTGATGTTGCTGGAATGGGTTCGGATATTTTTGAATCATATTGTGGCGCTATAATTGCAACGATAGCTATCGCATCGACAATGATTCAAGCAGATCTAATCCAACTTGGAACAAGAGAGACGCTGATGTTTCTTCCTCTAGCCTTGGCATCATTAGGATTGATATGTTCAATAATAGGTATACTTATTATAAAATCCTTAGCTTCAAGGAAAAGTAGTGATGAAACAAACATTGCAAATTCACTAAGAGGTGGAACCTTTGCTGCCGCAATCTCCTTTATCATTTTAGCTTACTACCTAATTATATCTCTTGGTGTAACAGAAAATGCTTGGTTTGCAGTTCTATCTGGAACAATTGGCGGAATTATTATCGGCCTGGTAACAGAATATTATACAGGTGGTGCACCGGTTAGAAAAATTGCAGAGCAAGGTCAAACTGGATCTGCAACTGTTATTACTACAGGTTTATCAATTGGCCTTCAATCTGTTGTCATTCCAATATTAACTCTTGTTGTAATAATCTTCTTATCAAATCATTTTGCTGGATTGTATGGCGTGGGAATAGCTGCAGTTGGTATGTTAGCTACTGTCGGAATTACAATGGCTATTGATGCGTATGGTCCTATTGCAGATAACGCTGGTGGGATCGCTGAGATGGGCGCACTGGGTGAAGATACAAGAAAAATCACAGATAGTCTCGATGAAGTAGGAAATACAACCGCTGCTATAGGAAAGGGTTTTGCTATTGGTGCTGCTGCTCTTGCTGCTTTAGCAATAATAACTGCATTTGTTCAAGAGGTTAACCACAGTCATATGTTATCAGGCAAAGAGCCAATACAACTTTTACTGACTGATACCAATGTGCTAATTGGATTGTTCATAGGTGGTATGATTCCATTTCTAGTTGGATCGCTCACTATAACTGCAGTTGGTGATGCTGCATACACAATGATTAATGAAATTAGAAGGCAGTTTAAAGAAATCCCTGGCTTGCTCGAGGGAACTGGTAAACCAGATAATCAAAAATGTGTAGAGATAGCGACAGAAGCTGCATTGAAAAAAATGGTGCTTCCAGGTGCTATTGCTGTTTTTTCCCCAGTTATTGTTGGACTTATGTTTGGTCCTGAAATGTTAGGAGGTCTACTTGGAGGTGGTCTTGTGAGTTGCATACTACTTGCTCTGACAATGTCCAATGCTGGTGGAGCTTGGGACAACGCAAAAAAATTTGTGGAGAAAGGCAACTATGGTGGTAAAGGATCAGATACTCATAAAGCAACTGTAGTAGGAGATACTGTAGGCGATCCTTTAAAAGATACCTCTGGGCCATCGATGAATATACTTATCAACGTTATGGCAATTGTAAGTCTTGTCATAGCACCACTACTATAAACAAAACAGGAGAATGTGAATGAATGTACTTTTCTTAGGTGCGCCTGGTTCAGGCAAAGGAACTCAATCAAAAAAAATTGAGACTGAATTTAATATCCCTCAAATTTCAACAGGTGACTTGTTGAGAGCAGAAACAGCATCAGGTTCTGAAATGGGAGAAGAATTAAAAAAAATAATGTCATCAGGAAAATTTGTCAGCGACGAAATTGTATTGGAATTGGTGTCTAAAAAAATATCATCCGATGATTGCAAAAATGGTTTCATTCTAGATGGCTTCCCAAGAAATTTATCACAGGCATCTAGTTTGGATACGTTGTTAACTGATCTAAATGTATCGCTAGAGTATGTTTTTTTAATAGACGTACCAACAGATCTTATAATAAAGAGATGTGTAGGAAGGGTCACATGTAATAAGTGCGGTAAGATAGAAAATGAATATTTTTCCGATATAAAAGAAGGGCATAAATGTGATGATGACGGAGTATTTGTTAAAAGAGCAGATGATAATGAAGAAACAGTTACAAACAGACTGAAAGTCTATAGCGAACAAACTGAGCCTATCATTAAATTTTATGAGGAAAAAGGAATATTACATAGAATTATTGGCGGTGAAGATGGCCCACAAAGATTAACTGATGAGATTATATCGATTATCAAAAATTGAATATATGACTGATGCGGTCATAAAATGCTATAATCCAGCATGATGAAATCAATCAGTAATCGTAAAATACTACCTTTTTTAATTTTTGCACTAGCTTCCTTAGATGCTAGCGCAAGCATAGATAACTTTTTTGATGGAATCTCGTCATCTATAGAAAAAACTCTTTCTGACTATAAATTAAAACCATTTGAAATATCTATTGAGCAAGGTCGTTTAATAGACAGTGAGAGTCTTAATAAAATTGATACCGGTTTGTCCAGAGAACAAGTTATATACCTGCTTGGAAAGCCATCGACATCAAGCCCATTCTCAACGGATCAATGGAATTACTTGTACTTCAACAACACAGATCAAAAGAAAATAAAAACCCTAGTTGTTTACTTTAAGAATGAGAAAGTCTATAAAATTTTGGTTCAAAACAAAGTCTATAAAAAACTTGGTTTAAATAAAGCGCAAGATTCTTTATTAAATAATGGGCCTATTAATATTAAAAAATTGAAAACTAATGATGATTTAAAACCCATAGTATTAACTATTGATAAAAATACAGTTTCAAGCAGTGAAATCAATGTTTGTAAAGTTAATGACTTTGAAACATTTGCAGACGTAAGAACATTGTATGATAGTGATAAAACAACGCTAGAAATAAGAGCAGACAATCAAAGTCAAACTGAAAATGAATTTAAAGCAGAGGGAAACGCTGAGGCAGAGAGAGAAAAAGATTTCTTAAAAGCTGATACCATAATCTATGATACAAAAAATAAAAATCTATCTGCACTAGGAAACGTAAAATATTTTGAACAGGATATTTCTGTTTATTCTAATGCAGCAAACTACTCTAGCGACAAAAATGAGATTAATTTCTCTAAGGCTCAATATCATTTATCTGATAAAAGTGGTTCAGGGAACGCAGATGATATTTTTATTAAAAATAATAAAGATATAGTTTTAAAAAATGGAACTTTTTCCTCTTGTAGTATAAAAAATCCAGATTGGGAACTGACATCCACAACTACAACGCTATACAATGATATAGACAGAGGTCATTCTTATAATATGTTGCTTAAATATAAAAATATACCAGTATTCTATACGCCATTCATGAGTTTTCCGTTATCAGATGAAAGACAATCAGGTATATTAACACCCTCTTTTGGATCTGCTGGTGATAGCGGTACCTATTTGTCTATTCCATATTATTTTAACCTTGCAAAGAATTATGATTTAACTGTTGAGGTAAAATCACTTAGTAATCGAGGAATACTAATTGATAATGAATTTAGATATTTAGGATTAAAGGGGTCATCTTTAATTAATTTCACACACTTAGAAAGTGATGACGTATTTGGTGATGATAGGTATCTATATTCACTTAAAGACAATAGAAGACTAATTAACACATTGAATCGCAAAGGAGAATCGCCTAGCGGGATGACAATGTATAGCAGTATTTCCTACAGTAGGGTATCTGATCTTGATTATTTTGATGACTTTGGAAACTCTTTAAGTACTGCAAGCCAATCAAGTGTTAAAAGAGACTTGAGAATATTTGGAGATAAATATATAGACAAAGGAAGACTAAATTACGAAATATCCTCTATGACATATCAACCATCACAATTAGGCGTCTCAGAACAATATGAAACTAGCCCGTCAATACTCCTCAACTATAGTAATGTTGGGACAAGAGACAAATATAACTATAATATTAAGGCAAGATTTGATGAATTTAAGCACAAAGATAGTTCTAAAGCTGAAGGAAGTAGATATGTATTTTATCCAAGCATACAAATGCCCGTTATTAGAGAAGGTTGGGAACTATATCCTAAATTAGGAATTAGGTATATTGATTACAGTCTTAACGATAGTTCTGTAAGTTCAAAATCTAAAACTACCGCCATAGCTAGCCTGAGAGGTAAGTTATATTTCGATAAACAAATAGGAAATAGACTATATACTATGGAACCGGAGGCGTATCTTCTATATGTGCCTGTAGGAAACCAAGACGATAATCCAATTTTTGATAGCGGATTAAAGGAATTTAAATATTCTTTATTTTCAGAGAATCAATTTTATGGAGAGGATAGACTAAATGATGCTAAACAATTAGCTTTAGCATTGACACATAGAATAATTGATGACGATTCTGGTGATGAATTATTTACTGGTACAATCGGGCAAATATTATACTTCGATGATCGTGATGTTAATTTGACGTCTAACACAAAAAAACATTCTGATTCATCAAACATAATTGGCTTAGTCAGTGCACAAATTAGTGAAAAGAGTTTACTGTCTATTGGTTCTGTTTTTAATCCTCATTCCGGACATGGGATGAGAAATGCATTTAGATATCGTTATGACAGCAGCACTGGTTTAAGAAATAAAATTTTTAATGCAGACTATAGGTTCGTTAGAGGTAAAGAAGAAGAAATAGATTTATCTGGTGTATATTCATTCAATAGAAATTTCTCAGCTGTCGGGAAATTTAATTATTCATTCTCAAATAATCGAAGTAACACGGAAGACTTAATTGACACGATGTTTGGTATAGAGATGAATAGCTGCTGTTATGCCATAAAAATAGTCGCGAGAGACTATTGGACTGGTGCGAAAAAAGATAATGTTCTATATTTTGAATTCTTACCAAAAGGCTTGACTACATCAAATAATAGTACGGCGTCTCTTCTAAGAAAAGGCATACCTGGGTATGAGGATAAAACTAGATATGAATAAAATCATACAGCTGTTATTGTTTTTCATAATGATTATAAGCAATCAATCATTTTCTTATGAGGATAGAATCATTGCGATTATTAATGACGATGTAATACTTCAATCAGAGCTTACTGAAAAGCTGGCTTCCATAAGAGTAGGGAATATGAGTAAACTTGAATTTGCTAAGCTTAAAAAGGATACATTAGATATACTTATAGAAGAGTCATTATTAAAACAAGCTGCTAATAGACTAGGCATAAATATCTCAGATATAGATTTGAAGAACACGGTTAAACAGATTGCGCAAAGTCAAAATTTAACAGTATTACAACTTAAAGATGCGATAGAAGCTCAAAACATAGATTACCTTAAATATTTGGATAATCTAAAAAGTAAAGTTCAAATTCAAGAATTATTCAGAACACAATTCATAAACAGAGCATATATATCTGAAGAAGAATTAAGGAATTACTTGAAGAAAAACAGTTTAATGGATGATGTAAATGTCAAATTAAATCTTACTGAATACCTCATAGAGGATGAAAGTAAAAAAATAGATACCGCCAAAATTAATATACTTATAAGTAGCATTAAAAAAAATGGTTACAAAGATACACAGAAAAGATATCCGCATTATAGAGTAATCGTAAATAACATGGAGAATATTCAATTAAAGAATCTTCCTGATATTTATCAAAATAATTTGAAAATTCTCGATTCAAGAAAATTTAGTAAGTCTTTTAGAACAGGTAGAGGTCAAGTGCTATTGAAAGTAGATAGCGCTGATCTTTTCATGGAAGAATTTAAAGTAAGCCATATACTAATGACAACTAATCCAATGGAAGATAGTAATTATGTAAAAAATAAATTTTATGAAATCAAGAAACAAGTAATAAAAAACAATAACTTCTCTAGCTATGCTAGAAAATACTCACTTGATACGGCTTCTGCGATAAAAGGCGGTTCATTAGGGTGGATTGAAAAAAAATTAGTTGTTCCTGAATTTCGCTCTGTGATGACAAATTTAAAAATAGGAGAGATTAGTGAACCTTTCAAAACTCAATATGGATGGCATATAATATACTTAGAAGATAAGAGAATTAAAAATATTACTGATGATATTGTAAGGAGTAAAGCAATAAATATTCTTAAAGAGAGAAAGGTTCAAGTAGCAAAAAAAGAATGGCTTACAAAACTGAAAGATCAAGCTTACATCGAAATTATTAATGAGTAAAAATATAGCAATTACCCTTGGTGATCCTGGAGGTATTGGGCCCGACATAGCTGTCATGATGTCTGAAAAATACGTAAAGAGCTATCATGTTTTTATAACTGATCCTCAGTTATTAATAGAAAGTTCTAAACGTTTAAAGATAAAAATAATCATCAATGAGCTTAAAGATATCAATGATTCCCCATTAAAAAAGAAAGGAGTCTTAAATGTACTACCTATAAAATTAATAAAAAAAAATAAACCAGGATTTATGAATCCTGATAATGCTCCTTTTGTAATTAATGCAATTGAAGTAGCAGCAAAAGGGTGTCTTAATAAAAACTTTGATGCAATGGTTACGGGCCCAATATCTAAATATATTCTAAACGAAGGTGGTTATAAGATTTCTGGACATACGGAGTTTCTTGCAAAAATATGTAAATCTAAATCAATAATGATGCTAATGAATAATAAATTGAAAGTGACTTTACAAACTATCCATATTCCACTTCATAAGGTATCAAAAGATATTACTCAAAAAACTATCATAGAGAAAATTACGATTATAAATAATGATTTGAAAAGTAAGTTTGGATATAAGAAACCTAAGATACTTGTTTGTGGGCTAAACCCTCATGCGGGAGAAGATGGGATTTTAGGCGATGAGGAAATAAAAGTAATCAAACCTGCGATTAAATTATTAAGAAAAATGGGCATCCATATTGATGGTCCAGTTCCCGCAGATACTGCGTTTATTGAAAAGTTTATCAATCAATATGATGTAATACATACGATGTATCATGATCAAGGTTTACCTGTTATAAAGTACGATGATTTTAGCAAGACTACTAATGTGACACTTGGCTTACCAATTACGAGAGTATCAGTTGACCATGGTACTGCTACAGAACTAGTTGGTAAAGGGACGGTAAATATATCTAGCTTCGTACAAGCGCTTAAAGTTGCTCGAGAAATTTCGAAAAGTGCATCATAAAAAGAAATTTGGACAACACTTCTTAGTTGATCAAAACATAATAAATAAATTAGTAAAGTATATCGCTCCAAATAAAAATGATGTACTTTTAGAAATAGGACCTGGAGATGGCGCATTAACCAAATCAATTATTCCATTAATTAAGAAGTTTTATCTTATAGAAAAAGATAAAGATTTATTAGAGGAACTTTATTTGCTTTTAAAGAAGAACAAAAATGGTGAGATTATTAATAATGATATTTTAAAATTTGATTTTGCTTTGATTCAAGAAAAGTTCAGAGTTATAGGTAATCTTCCATATAATATATCAACAGAAATAATATTTATGGTATGCAAAGTATGTAATATTATTGATATACACTTCATGTTACAAAAAGAAGTGGTAGAAAGAATGATTGCAAATCCAAATACAAAAACTTATGGAAGACTAAGTGTGATGACACAAGCCTATTTCCAAGCTGCTAAGTTGTTTGATATTTCAGAAAATGTTTTTGTACCCAAACCGAAGGTAAAATCTTCATTTATACGATTGTTACCTAAAGAGTACATTTTTGACAATAAAAATCATGAGAATATTTTTTACAAAATTGTAAAAAAAGCTTTTGAAGGTAGAAGAAAAATGATTCGAACTTCGCTTGATGAATATTTCAAACAAAAAGATTATGATATAATTAAAATAGATTCTAAAAAAAGGCCAGAAAACTTAAGTATTAAAGATTATTTGCTTCTAAGCCGATATGTTTATAAAAATTAGTTCATTTATATTATTTTATAATTTCCTCTATCATTATTTTAATTTCTTTGTTTGGTATCTTGGTGATAATCAAATTCAAATTGAAATAGCGTTCTATAAAGGATTATCAGCTTTTTTATCAGTATTATTATTTATACTGTTTATTCATCTTGTATTTTTTCCAAAAAAAATTTTAGATGCTCCTCAAATCAAAACATTTCCCCCATTAATAATGCTTTTTTCAATAAATTTAGGATTTGGTGTTGGTATATATAATTTATATATATCTCAGTTATATTCTATCCCAAGTCTTCTTAACTATTTAAGGTCAACAGAATTAGGAATCTTTTTAATATTGACGTCATTTTTACTCATCTATTTATCAGTAAAATCATTCAAATTTCATCAAGAAGATCCTAATCCAATAACTAAATCAAATAAACTGATTACAGTGGGAATTTTTAAATATATAAGAAACCCTATGTATCTATCATTAATATTATTTCAACTGGGTGTTGGCTCATTACTTAGTTTCCTTCATATAAGTTTTTTTTCGCTTTTTACGTTATTTATCTTACATTTTTTTATAATAAAGAAAGAAGAATCTTACTTAAGAGATAAGTTCGGGAAACAGTATATCATGTATATGCAAACTTCAAGAAGATGGATTTGATTGTAACAGATTGTACTCAGCAGAATATATAAGTTTCTTGTCCTTGAATGATAAAGTATAACTACAGCCTTTTACTATCTTATCTGAGATAATTAACCTAGATAGCTCATTTTCAATCAAGGTCTGAATCTTTCTTTTTATGGGTCTAGCTCCATATGTATTATTTTCTCCAATATTGGAAATATTGTTAACAACTGTTTGATCAAATGAAATATTAATATTTAATTCATTATTTATTCTGGTAGAGAGACCATTAAGCTGCCTGACGGTAATCTTATAAAGGTCTTCTTTAGACAGTTGGTTAAAAGCTATAATATCATCTATTCTATTTATAAACTCAGGCTTGAAA
>Ga0129345_1000230_pt1 | contig 20184 bp, 24 predicted proteins | sample CPBDNA_FD_94425 | JGI IMG/M metagenome (GOLD analysis project Ga0129345, IMG submission 94425) | Freshwater to marine salinity gradient microbial communities from Chesapeake Bay, USA - CPBay_Sum_20_0.8_DNA | ecosystem: Environmental > Aquatic > Marine > Coastal | place: USA: Chesapeake Bay...
CAAAGAATTTGTCGAATCAGCTGAATTTAAACCTGATCTGTTTGAAAAATTAAAACACTGGATTACTACTACCGATTCTATACAAAATATCTATATAAAAGATTATATACCTGAATTGGCTTATTATATTGACAATTACAAAACATGATGCTATAATGATACTATGACTGAAGATTTAAAATGGAGCAACTACGATTTTACTAAGATACCTTTTAACGACATTGTCCAAGTCGGACAACGTACTCTTCTTTATAGAGATATCTTTACTGTTAGTTGGCTTCTTGGTAGGTTTTGCAATTATCGTTGCAGTTATTGTTGGCCCTACGCTCGTAGCGACAGAAAAGATCACAGACCAACAGAACTATGTCTCAAGACAATAGATGAGATAAAGAGGCAAGCACGTGATAACGGTTTTAACAGTTTCCATTTTAGTTTGTCTGGGGGCGAGCCTACCTTTCATCCAGGGTACTTGGACATACTTGGCCACTTGGCTGACGATGTGCCTAATACTAATTATACTTCTATTCATATGACATCAAACTGCTCACGCCCAATGGGTTGGTTTGAGGACTATGTAGAACGGGCAAAACCGTTTCATAGAGCAAGTATAACCGCTAGTTTACACACAGAACACTTAAATACACGTGAGAAAATGCAGGACTTTGCAGACAAATTAATCCTGTGTCAGGAACACGATGTACAAATTACGATCAATATGGTTATGGTTCCGGAATGGTTTGAAAAGGATTGGGATAACGCTCTCTTCTTCCACGAACAAGGAATCAACGTTACCCTTAAACCACAATCCGACCCAACGGCGTCAAGAGTCGTGGACGGTTATACACAAGAAATGCTACAGCGATTGTGGAACGGTATGCCGCAAATGGCATATACAGAGTCGAAGCGAAAGTGGGCATCTCGTCCAAGGCCTAGTTTCGAACTGCCGCCTTATGCAATAGGCAACAACGACAAAAGCGTTCCTTGGCATATGCAAGTAGAGTTTATAGACTCTAAAGGTAAAAAATGGTATATGGATCAAGCTGAAAGGTTTAATGCGTTTAACTTTAACAAGTTCAAAGGATGGAGTTGTAATGCAGGTTATCAAGGTATTATTATACGTGAGCCTGATGGAAGTATCAAACGTTCATACTCTTGTCATGATGTTCCGCTAGGTAATATTGAAACAGGTTTTAAACTGTTTGATAAACCTATGCCGTGTATAACTGACAGTTGTGTAAGTAGTGCCGATAGTAAAATACCTAAAAATAAGGTAAATATTTTATAGGAGGTTACTATAATGGAATTACAATTTCAAAATAAAGATATTAAGAACGCAGTTATTAGAAGTCAACACTGCCAAAGAAACTGGGATTTATCAAAAGAAATACCACAAGAGGATTTAGATACAATTTTGTATTCTGTTACAAACTGTCCTAGTAAACAAAATCATGCATTTTATAAAGTACACGCTGTAACTAATAGAACAGTGATTGAAGAAATCCATAAAAATACTGAAGGATTTTTATTACCTACCGGAGAATGGACAACAAATAGTCAAACTTTAGCTAATCTACTTTTAGTATTTGAAGAAGTAGATACAAGTGTTGCCCATAAAACAAAAAATAAATTATACGAAAATAAAAGTGAAAACGCAAAAAATCGTGACGTAAATATGGCTGTAGGTATTGCAGCAGGATATGCAAACTTAACTAGTGCTATTTTAGGATACAGCACCGGATGCTGTGCCTGTTTTGATCCAGAAAAGATTAAAGATATTTTAAAATTAGATAAAAGTCCTATATTGCTAATGGGAATAGGATTTAAAGACGATACTAGAAACAGACGTTATCATCAAGAAACTAATCAATTATTTCCTACTAAACCAAAAGAGACTATAGAGGTAAACATTATACGTTAAGTACTATATGGTTCATCCTAGAAATAGTAGTACAAATAGATATCCACTTTTTAAAGAAATTTTTGGAGAAGTTAAAGGTCAAACAGTATTTGACTTTGGCGGCGGCAGTGGTAATTTACTTTATTTCTCGGAAGGTAATATTGAAGAATCAAAGTACACTTGTACAGACGTTTCAAGGGATTCTGTTAATCAAGGTAAGTTAGAATTTAGTAAGTCATCATTTATACAATTTAACAGATTTAACTGGATGTATAATCATGAAGGAAGTACACAATTAGAATTTCCTGAAGTTGACAAAAATCAAGATTATATTTGGGCCTATAGTGTTTTTAGTCATACCGATTTAGATGAATTTGTTAAAACAGTATTATGGTTAACTTCTTTTAATTTTAAAAAAATAGCAGTCAGCTTTTTAACTTTTAATGAAATGCTTATATGGGCATACAATAAAAGAACAAATGAATACGGAAATTGTGTAGATATCAAAAAATATATTAATTCAAAAAGAAATATACTTTACTTTTTCGATAATGATAAAATAATTTTTGATGATTTTAAATTGCCTTTTACACGTCACAAATATCTTCTAACATTCTATAATGAAAACTTTTTAAAAGAAATTTTTTGGCAACATGGAATAGAAATAAATATACTGCATCCTAGAGACGGATTTATTCCATTTTTGGTTATTAATAATGTATAAAAAAATAGATTTTGATATAGATATAAAAAAATTACAAGAGGAAAGTGAAAAACTATTTTCACAAGGCCTAACGCATCCAAGAGTGCCTACACAAATTGGATTAACATACGAAGATGAATACTGCCCTAATAAGTTTATTGATGCTGTTGGAAGTTTAGATTATGATTACATGTCTGATCTAGGCGATCCTACAGTAACAGGACAAATGCCACCACGACGCGAAAGAAAAGTTACCGAAAAAGATTTTAATAAAATTGTACCGGAATTAGTAGGAACATATTTAGGAGATTTGTTAGCGCAATTGATTGAACAGTTTGACATAGGTAGAACACGTCTTATGTTATTAAAACCTAAGACATGCTTAACATGGCATAAAGATTCTACCTATAGAATGCATATTCCTATTATTACTAATGAAGGTTGCATTATGGTATGGGATAATTATACAGTACACATGCCCGAAGGTAGTCTATACTGGGTTAATACTACATTCCCTCACACAGCATTTAACGGAACTTTTAAGGACAGAATTCATTTAGTGTCTACTATCGAAACGAAAGTATAATGACATACAATATTTGTTTGTTTTCGGCAGTGCCATATGAAAAACAGTATTATGCTTCAAAAAGTTGGGGAGTATATAGAGTTGCATCTGAACTTCGTAGTAGACAACAAACATGTCAAGTTATAAATTTTTTTAATAGATTTGACGACAATGATATAATAAAAATATTAAATAAAATAATTTCTGCCGATACTCGTATTTTAGGGTTTAGCACATCATTTTGGGATCAATTTAAAGATGATGATAAAAAAAATGTTTTAAAAAAAGCACAACTTATAATTTCTTACATAAGAAAGAATTATCCTAAAATAAAAATTATAGCAGGCGGGCACAGTTACAAACTTTTAATACCATATGATATAGATGCTGCATTTGAAGGATTTAGCGAAAACGATTTTATCCCCTATATAATTGATAATTTAGAAAGAACTTATAGTGTTGTAGAAAATGTGAAAGTGTTCAAAAATATTCAAGGTAACTTTAATTTTAATTTAAGTCAAACTATATATCAAAAAAACGATATTGTTAACCAACATGATACACCTATATTAGAAGTAGGAAGAGGCTGTATCTTTAATTGTAAGTTTTGCGCATTTAGTCTTAACGGAAAGAAAAAATTTGATTATATAAAAGATCCAGATGTTTTAAGACAAGAACTATTATATAATTATGAGAATTTCGGAATCCAGTATTATATGTTATCAGATGATACATTTAATGATTCTACTTATAAATTAAAATTATTATCAGAGGTTTTTAAAAGTCTTCCCTTTAAAATAAAATTTAACTGTTATTTGAGATTAGATTTACTTAGAGCCCATCCAGAACAAATTACTCTTTTGAAAGAAATGGGGTTAGTTGGAGCATTTTTTGGTGTTGAGACTTTTCATGATGAAGCAGCTAAATTAATAGGCAAAGGTATAAAAGGCGATAATGCAAAAAAATTACTTCACGATCTTAAATATATCCATTGGGGAAATGATGTAAAACTCAGTGTGGGAATTATTTCAGGAATACCTTATCAAACTTATGATAGTTATCAGCAAACTATAGATTGGATTCTTGATCCTAAAAATTTAGTAGAACAAGTTAGTCCTAATCCTTTATATGTAAGTAATCCTGCATATGATCCTCCTGAAAACTGGGAAGCAGAATTCAGGAAAAATGCTCCAAAGTATGGATTCTATTGGCCCACAGATGAAATTTGGGAATGGAATAATGATACTGGCGATATTAAAAGTTTTTCAGGAGCTCGAAATATGCATCAGCAAATGGTTAAAGCAGTTACTGAATCAAGAAGATGGAGATTTGGTGGATTTAATTTTTTAAAAAATTATACAGCTACTCAGTATGTAGACAATGCTCCAAGTATTGATCAATTTCTTGAAATGGATCGATTTACATATAATGATTGGATTGAACAAAATTTGGATGATAAAGTCGATTTAAAATGCTTTAACTTATATAAAGAAGAATTATGGAAGGTATTAGATGCAAATTAATAATTTAAATCCGTTTGGTTTAGAAATAAAAGATCTTGATATCTATAAAGATTATAATTTTTTAGTAAAAAATTTAGAAAGATTAGTTTGGAAAAATGGGTTCGTTTGTATAAAAAAATTAGATACTCATTGGAGTGTTATTAATACTATTGCACACATTTTAGGAAATGTAGCTGATGCATCGCCTGTAGATCATCCGGAATGTATATACGTTGGTCAAATTACTGGACAAAAATACGAAGACGGTACGCCAAAAGGACGCATGGGAAAAACTAGCGAAATTGGATGGCATAGTGATAATTGTGTAACAAAAAAATTAGCACCATTTATAATGTTTCAAGGAATAGAAAATTTAATACCCGGGCACCAAGAATATTTAAACAATAATTTGGTGTATAACACATTAACTAAAGAAGAACAAGAAGAACTTAAAAATGCAGAGGGGTTCTTCTTCTTCAATCACGATGTGTTTCAAAATGATCTAGAAGATTTAATTAAGCCGCATACTAATTGGAAAAAAATTATAGTAGATAGTCCATACGGCGATACAGGATTGTTTTATCCATGGCTATTCTGTAAGGAGATAAGAGGCACTAGTGATAATAAATATTTTTACGACCTATTAAAAAATAAATTTGAAAATATAGAAATTTACAAACATCACTGGGATATTGGTGATATGTTTATTACAGAAAGTATTTTTACGCAACACAGAAGACCTCCGACAAAACATGCTGCTGACCGTATGCTATATAGAGTTAATTGTGGAAAGGAATATGTATGGACAGAATAATTACATATATGGATATAGCTAATCTAGATATTCCTAATAAAGAAATAGTTGCTGAAGAAATATTGTCTTTACCTAAAAGTGATTGGTATTGGATAAAGTTTCATGGCGCTTGGATGTGCAGTTTATATAATGCAAGACCTGACGTAGGTTGGTTTGAGCAATACAGTTTTAATCCTAATCTACCAGAAGAAAGTGCTGCAAAAATAGCTCTTAAAGATTATATATTTCCTTACATAGGCGGAGTAGGAAATGTAACGGTTATTAAAACAATGCCAGGTGATATGCTAAACGATCATGTTGATAGTTCTCCAGAAGAAATAGGAACAATGCAACATAAATTTAGATGGGTAGTTAAAGGCAAAAAAACGAACACGCTATATTTTTATAATGATAAAATGGAAAAGGTATATTACGAACCAAACACCGACGCATATGTTATCAATGGTTCGCATCCACACGGAATGGAAAACAATGGCGAAGAAGTTAAATTAACTGTGTGTATAGGTTCTCCATGGACTCCAAACGAAACTTACTTTTCTAATATAAACAATCTTAATTATACAAGTATTCCGTTTCCTACAGAAATTAAAGACGAATGGAGCGATCCTAGATTTAAAAACAATAATAAAATAGGACTAGGACTTACAGAGTTTAAGGAAGAGACTCGCTAAAAAATACATTTTTAGATATCTTTAGGCGCATGTTTTCTTTTTCTTCTTTAACATCTATATCGTCTTCGTTTAAAATAGTGTCTAAAATTTCTTCTGCACTTTCAAAATATGTGTTTGCAGGATAGAATGTTCCTACTCTGCTAATAAATTCATTAGAACCAAACTCATTAGAATATGTGCCTTCTGGAAAATTAAACGCATTTTGTTTATTAAACATAAACTCATGCCCGCCTGCAACATAGTACATGAAAACATTTCTATCAACTTTAGACTTTGAAACTTTAGTGTTACCTGCCACTTCAATTTTTACATCATAAGTTGTTTTCGATTTAATTAGTTCTTTATTAACAAAATAGTCTATCCAACTGTATTCGGTTGTGAAAGAATTTGTAAAATCTACTTGTTCACCGTCTATTAAAATATTTTTATTAAACTTTATTAAGTCTTTTATTATTTCATTGTCACAATCTTTATACTCTTCTAAAATAAATTGTTCTAGTTGGTTATAGAAATGATCTTTACGTTCTTTTGTACCGTGAATAAACAGCCAAGCGTTTGCATATCTATGAAATTTGTATCTATCTTGCTGAAACGGAAACCATATTGGCACATCAAATTTATCTGCGTCTCGCACTGCATCTTCTTTACTTGCAATCAATGTCGTCCAAAATTCTTTGTCACCTCTACTAAATCCCCAATTGTAAAACTTCTCTAATATATCACACGCTTCTAGATTGTATTCATTTTGTAAATAACGGCCTACATAAAATAGTGTTCTACCTAACCAAAAGATTTGAATAAGATCTCTAATATGTCTTATGTATGTCATATCCTTGCTTGAAATAGTACTAGTACTTGCAATAATATACGCAAATTCTTTTTCGTCTTCATAAGGACTAGGACCTTGTTGGAATTTTGACCATTCTAAATCATATTTTTCTTGATGATTCATAAGAGACAATTCACTATTTTCTAACCATGCTAATTTATAAACATTAATTTCTATAGGGTTATATTTAAGTAGTTGACTTAGTCCTTGCAGAAAAGTTTCTTTAGTTTCTAAAGGCATGCCCATTATCATTTCGTGATAGTAAGGAATACCTCGTTTAATAAAATTCTCTGCTATCCACTCGAAATCTTTTGCTATACTCATATTGTCTCTACGTATAGCACTTAGTGTAGGATCGTTTAAACTCTGTAAACTAAACGTTGCACCGCTTCGACTGAAATCAAATTTTTCTAATATTTCAGCAATTCTTAAAACTCTTTCTTTATTATTTTTTGCATATGTAATAGCTGTACTGTGTAATGTAGGATTAGGATGTTTTAGTTTTGCTTTTATAAGATATTTTGCAATATCTAAATCTCTGTGCAAAATTCCGAAGTTTGCATCTGAAAACATTATTTCGTTAACATTTCCTACAAGCCAGTCTATTTCGTCTTTAATTCTTTTCATGCTAAACCGTCTTAGCTTTTCTTCTAGACCCCAGTCACAAAAAGTGCAGCTATATGGACAACCTCTATTAGTTTCAATAACTCCTTGTATTTGTATTCCTTTTGGAAGTTCTTGTATTAATTCGTCATATAGACCCATTGCACATGCACTTGGAAAATCTAGATCTTCTTTATGATTTAGATAGCGTTTAATTTTAGATTTATAAAGTATCTTTCCATTTTGGGTTTTAGTAAAACAATCTGCAAAATATTGTTTATTATATAATCCTTTTTCTGTTAAAATATCTTTTAATATCATTTCAAATGCAATTTCGCCTTCGCTTGTTACATAATAATCATATTGAGGATTATCTTTTACAAACTGTTCAAACCTTTCAGGATTTTGAGGAACGTCATTTCCGCCTACAATGATTTTAACATGGGGAAACTTTTCTTTGATTGCTTTTGTTAGTTTATTGCTGCGATTTCTGTTCCACATATACATGCTTACCATTATAATATCAGGTACACCATTTTTATCTACTTTGTCTAATAATTCTAGAACACTAGTACCTGGCTCGTGATGTATGCCCCATCCTGTATGATTGAGATGTTTATATACTTCGTCTACAGTTGATATATATGCCCAAAGTGTTCCTAGGCTCACTGGTAATGTTACTGTATAATGTGCTGTAAGCTGTAATCCCCATACATTTAACATACGAAAAAGTTTCCTTGTTGGTATTTTTTATAAATTTCTTTATAAGATTCTTTTAAATCAAATTGTAAACTAAATCTGTTATCTTTTTTATTTGCAACAGCATGTAATACTTTAGCATTAAATACTATTACTTTATCGTGATAATCTACTTCAAACCATTCTGTTTTATCTTCATCTTTATAAAATTTTATCGGTTCATATTTTTCAGTAGTGTATATAGGAAATAAGATAGCAGTCTCTCTTTCTGTGTCTCTATGTATTGTAGGACCGTTATTTGGCGGGAACTTTAGTAATTGTGTATGTTTATAATCTAAATAAGGAAAATTTAATTGTTCTCTAATAGTTTTTATAGGTTCTAAATCTTGTAAATCCTCGTAGTATCTATAAGTTACACCTGTGAAATTATCTATTGTATATTTTGTTTCATCCCATGTTGGTGGGATATAACTATCCCACATATCATTCTTGTTGATATTGTAAACAATATCGGCTAAAGATTTCATATCGTAATCAAAATCAAATGTAAAATATACGTCTTCATACATTAAATACTATGTCCATTGTTTTTTTTGTTGATTCTTCGCTGTATTTACAAAAAACACCCCGTTCTCTCTTATAGTTTAAAGTATTATGATGCCATTCATTTACTCCAGGTTTGCTAAAACTGTGATGAGTGTCTGGCCAAATAGTAAGTTTGCAATCTGTAGCTTTTTGATAATCGATATCATAAAATGCCGGAGTCCAATTATCTAGTTCTCCTACTAAGATATGGACTTTTTCTTTTCGAATATCATATAATTCTTCTGGTACTACAGTAGGTTTTAATCCAGGATACAAACAAAAACTATTTAACCAGTAATCTGGAAATTGACTTTGTTGTAGCCATATTCCTGCTGTACCTCCATCGGAGAATCCAACAACAATGCTTTGATCTAAATTAGCAAATGGAATAATATCAGTTTTAGTTTTTAGTAAGTTATATGCAGAAATTTGGTCTAATGCTCTTTGTTTAGGATCTATTCTATATTCATCCATTGAATCCCAGTGCTGTTTAAATATTCCTCGATTACTATAGCTATCGACTATTATTACAGTGTAGTTTTCTGTTGCAGCTCTTTCTATCCATATGTCTTCGTTTGAGCTAATACCGCCGCTACCATGTACTAACCATAAACACGGTTGATTTTTATTACTCTGATTATGTGTTCGTACGGTTATACTCGTATCGTCATTAGAAAATACAGAAACTTTTGATGCTTGTACCATTATTCTTTTAACCTTAGTATGTACTGGTATTCTCCGTAATGCATTAGTTCGTGTGTTACAGACCAGTTATATTTGCTATGCTTTGCGAACCATTCAAATAATTTAGGATTAAATTCTCTCGATACCCATATATCTTTATATCCTATGCTTTTGGCATATTCTACACTAGCTTCTAAAGTTTCTAATCCACGTTTTAGATCATCTGCTCTAGAACCAAAATTAAAATTTCTATCTCTAGTGTGTCTGCTCATAATACGTACAGAACCGTTGTATTGAGGACGTTCCATGCCTGCACTATAATATACCATTTTATTATCAGCATATCCCATTCTTGCAAATTTAGTGTATTCAAAGAATGGCATTTCTAGATAATTACTTGCAAGTCTGTGATCTACATTTTTTGCAAATAGTTCTTTAATCTTTTCTAAATGGGGTTCTATTGGTTCTAGATACCAATCAATATTAGTAAGTGAAATGTGCAATACCACCTTTCCCGTGTATTATTAAATGATAACGATCTTCGTTACTATTGTTAATTACCATATGTTTATTGTTTATTTTAATTGCAAAGCATTTACCTGGCTTCCAAGGAACTATTCCTAAATAATCAAAAGATTCAGACCAAAAGTGCATTTTGCAATCCTCAGGATTATTAATAGAAATATTTAATCCCCACATTTCTTTTTTACTAAACAAGTCGTCACTATGTATTCCTATACAACTGTGTGACTTTAACTTCATTATCCGTACTCTTGCATAAGAGTCTTTAATTTTTGAGTTTTTAATGTACTCTACTAGTTGAGGACAATTTTCTAAAGCTTCTGTTGTCCAGTGATCTTTGTTAGGATCATTTGTTTCTGTATTATTATATGCAGTTCCGTGTAATGTAAAACTTTCCCAACCTTCGTTATATTCCGATCTGTGTTTAGTAAAAAGATTCTTTTTTTCTAAATTATTAATTTCTGATAAAAAAACATCGCTATCGAATTCAGGTATTGAAATTTCTTTGTAAAATGTTTTATCAATGTTTTTATCTATAGGGCTAGTAATAGTTTTACTAGTTGAAACACTGTTACCTACCCAAGAACTATTCATGTTCGAACTTAATATTCTATAAAGAAAATATTCTATATGAAAGTCTTGATAATTTTTTTCAAATGTCTCGAAGTATGAGAAAATATTACTAAACCATACCAGAGGCTTTTGACTAGACTTAACGATGTTTTCTAAGTTATCATAGGTTATTAAATCATCTACAATAAATTCATACTTGAATGATTTTATCTTTTCTAAATTTTTAATAAATGTATGTTTATTTTTATTCCAAAGTTCATTAGATAAATCAATATCACCTGCTGCAAAAACACTGCTTATAGGCGATTTTTCAAAAATTTCTGACCAGCTAAGTTTGTAGATTTCTTCATCTTGCTCCACAAACCATTGGCAAAATGTTTTTAGGTTTGAGTTAATGTCAATTAAATAAATTTTAGAATTGTGAACAAAGTTATTAAGTGTAAGGTATAACCAAGGATTAGGACCACTTGCTACACCGACAAAAGTGTCGTACTCATTATTTTTAAAAGTTACAATTTGTTCTGTATTATATGCCCATACATAATTGCTGTTATCAAAAATTTCAAAAAAGCTTCTATGTCCTGCAAACATATTATTATGTAATTCTTTTTTGTATAAATTTTCATAAAATTTTTCAGGTTTATATGTATGATACGTATAAAATTTACTATTACGAATATCTTGATTGATATTTTCTATAGTATAACCTTTACGCAATACTATGTCAATTATGTTTTCAAATGTGCCGTTAATGCCTTCTTTAACTGTTTTAATGTAAGGTTTAAAAGATCCATTCCATTTTATCCATAAAGGAGTATAGTCATCGTGTACGTTATCTTTAGATCTTATTATATCTACAAAATTATTATTTTTATATTCTAAATCACAATCTAATTCGTGCTGACTGATTATGTTAAAAATTTCTTTATCAAACATAATAAATTGTTCGTGCAAACTATAATCTTCACCTATATTTAATATGTGACCACAAATTTTTGAATCTTGATCATTAATGCCTTTCCAAAATCTAACATGATTAAATAGCATTACTCCATTAGACATTATAATATACTTGTCATAATTTTCGTAATTCTTTACATCATTTAAGCTTTGTATTTCAAAATAATCTGTATCTAACGGAGAATTTATAACACTAACTTTTACAAATTTTTTAGTCATAGAAAAGATATCAGAAGAAATATTTTCCGGCACATTAAATATTTTTTGAGTTTCCCAGAGAAAAACTGCTATCTTCATAAATTTTCTATATCCTGTGTTCCGTCTAAACTAAACATCAATGCAATACGAGGCTTGTCGCTCATATTAACAACAGCATGAGGATAACCAATATTTAGAAAATATGCATTGCCATTTTCTAAATTGTATGCTTCAAGTTGTCCGTCCCTGCGCCATAAATTTACTACTTTGTTATCACCATAGATAGGACATATACAACGCACTGCATAATTAACATCATAATCAACATGGAAGGGTATATTTTTACCTGGTGCTAGTTTTGTGATACGAACACGGCTTGCAGGTGCTTTAAGTTGAGTTACAATTTCTTCAAAGTAACTTCCTGTATAATCTTCTGTAGGAATATTGTATAAGTGTTCTTCACGTCTTCTTATACGTTCTTTGATGCTTGTTTCGTATGGAAGTATTTCGCTAGGAGTAGTTAAATTAATTTGTTCGAAATTATCATATACACTAGCAACTAATTCCATATGATTGTCACATAACATAGGATTAGCAGTTCTTACATCAACAAATTTTTCAACTAGCTTGTCACATTCTAACCGTAGCCTTTCTAGGTCGATGTTTAGTTTTAAATTTGCCATTGTCGGTAAGTTATGTTTTTTCATCTATTACTCCTGCTAAACATATTCTTGCAATATCGTCTTTTCGAATAAATTTTTGATACTCTTTAGATTTAGAAGTAGCAAGCCATACACTGTCGCTAGGATTTAAATCTAAAGAATTACAGATTTCTACTTGTTTAGTATATAGTCTATTATGAACAAAGTCAATATCAAAATTACTTATCACTGCTTCTGCAACTGCGTGTGCATAATAGTTATAATACTTGGCACTTTCTGTTAGTGTTTCTCTTTTGACATCTCTTGTTTTGCTAAAATACCAACCTGTTCTTATATTGCGTATGCCGAACGGTTTACTTAAACTAAAGAAAACTTTTTCTACCCCGCTGTGCAATTCTATTTTTTGTATAGTAGTGCTACCTACGTATGCTAAATCTAGTGCTACCTTTGTATGACTATCTACAGAACAATAGTTTCCGTCTATTGCACTAGGTATGCTTTGATAAACATAATGAGGATCTTGCCCGTGCAACTTCTGATCTACCCATTGGTATTCACCTGCTGCACTCCAAATTTTATATTCACTTCTACCCCACCACCAATCTAAGCCTTCTGTAATTCCATTTGTAGGATAAACGTAAAAATCTCTTAAATCAATTACAGGCTTTAGCCATTCTATTATATTAGTTTTATAGGGTTTTATACTGTCGTAGTCTGTTTGTACAGTATCTACAACTTTACGAACTTCTGGTAAAACATTTGTTCTTACAGCTAAAGACTGTTTTAGTATTTTATTTTTTAGATCTTCCAATTTTTCATCACCTTGGCTACATGCGTTTTATGTGGTAATAAATAATCTTCTTGATTTTCACATGTTACATAATCGTCTATATCTAATTTAAATTCTATGTTTTTTTCTAAACACTCTTTCACTTTATTGTATAATATAAAATTATTTTCTTTGATTAAATGACAGTGTCTAATATCATTTACTGTAAGTTGGTGTTCAAAATCAATACCCCAGTATGCATTTTCTTTAGCAGTAATAGTCATTAGATCTTCGGTATATATACTTATAATGTCACTTCTTTTACTAAAGATATCTTCTTTCATTAGATTATATAAAATATTTTCTTTTTCTAAATCTTGTACATATTTCATATAATCACTTATAATTTGATATTTTTTTGAATCTTCTGGATACATAATTTTCTTAAGATCTATACCGTGATGATAAGAAAGGTGCATAAACTTTTTATCATATGGATGTTTCAAACTTATTCTACCCGGTAAAGTAAAAACGAATATTATTTTGTCAAATTCTTTGTAATTCTTTAAAAATTTATAATATGAATAGTATAATGCACTGCCTGGAAAACTAAAATTTTCAATATCGTAATCTTTTTTCAGCAAATTAACCCAAGCTGTTCCTGCTTTAGTTGTATCTATATTTTGATCAAAGCTCAAGCTAAAGTCTGTACTATAACTGTCACCGAATATTCCTATTTTATATCGAGTAGTCATAGTGAACTCTGTCCTTTGTTTGATACCAAAACTGCACTAAATGCATTTCTCTAACTTGATTTTGGACAGGATTGTCTCTACGATGAATTCCTGTTAATTGATCTGCTAAAATTAAATCGTTATTTTTCCATTTATGAACATAGTGATATTTTGTATCTACTATCAAGTCTTGTTTCAATTGATAATAAACATCTTTATAACTGTTATTATTTTTATCAACAATATCTACTACATGCATATGAGGAAAAAATAATCCTTTTGTACCTAAGGGATGATTAGGCACAAGTTTCCACTTTCCTTCTAATGCAAACCTACCATCTTTATATAAGTCTATTTCTTTGTGTTGTATGTTTATGGCATTTTTTATGCTTTGATGTTTATTAGTATCTTGTAGTTTATTATTACTTTCGTCACTTATTCCTTTACCTGCTGCATCGTGAACATTACTATAGATTCCTTCTATAGTTTTTTGATGATATATAGAATAAACTACATATAATTCATCTATCAGATCTTTGGTATTTTTATCTAAAAATTTATAGTAAGGTATAGTATTATTAAAAGTAGTAGGACTGCACCGCTCTTCATCTATGTTTTCTGCTCTAAGAGCAATGCACTCAGGTCCGTCTAAACTGTAAGTTATGTTACTATGCCAGTCTATATGTTTATCACGAAACAGACCTTGATTATAATTGTCAACTTTTTGATTAGTTACCCTCCATATATAATTATAATTCGGCAAGCTACAGAATATTTTTGTATCGTCTAGGTAACCTATTTCATTTAATAAATCTACATAATGTTCAAACGAAATATTTGGTAAAAATACTATACCTTCATCTTTTATTTGTTCTACTATTTTATGCATCTATTTGACTCTACTAATTTATAGGCTATAGCTATAATGTAACCTATCTTCTGTTTTATACCAGCACGTAGATCTTAATAGTTCTCGCACAACACCATCTGGAATACCAAAATCTCTGCGATGTAGTCCTGTTAATTGATCTGCAATTACAATATCGCCTTCTTGCCATTCGTGTGTGTACATGTAATCTTCGCAGTCTAGCCAATCTTTTTTAATTTCGTCAAAGATTTCTTTTGCATTTGTTTGAGCATTATTATCTTCGTCTGTTATGTTACAAATATGAGTTAACGGAAAAAACAAACCTTCTGCTCCTAAAGGATGATTAGGAACTAATTTATACCTTCCTTCGAATGTATATCTAGCTTGTTTGTAAAGGTTTTTATTTTCTTCACTTATATTAATCGAATTTCCGATCCAAGTTTTCCTACTTAATGCTTTCATTTGTTCCATCGGTTCGTCTAATAATAATGATGCATTCTTTACATCAAATGGTTTGTCATAAAACGCCTTCTCTAAATCCCAATGAAATTCGGTATATAGTTTTTTATATCTTGCCTTTTTTTCAGGATCTAAATTTTTAAAGTACGGAATGCTATTAGAATATGTTGTAGGTGAGCAATCGTTTTCAGGAATCTTGTGTCCCCACAGGCTTACGATTTCTTGATTATCATATGTAAATAAAATATTTGAGTGCCATTCTATGTCAGAATGTCCAAACAGTCCTTCATGATGACCATCAACTTTGTCGTTAGTTACACGCCAAAACAGAGGATAATCTTTATGACTGCACCATACATCTGGCGGTAAGTGATAACCTAAATCATATTGCCAATTATGATAATCTTCTAAACTCATACCGTGATCTCTAAGTACAATTATACCTACTGTTTTTAATAGATTAAGGATATGATTTCTATCTGTATTCTTTGTAAAAGCTACTACTTCATTATTCATTATGACTCCAAAAGATGTTCTAAATTTTCTTTAAATTGTATTGTGCAACTAACTCTTGGAAAATTATCGTGTTCGACACATACTTGATGCGGTTCTAATACTCTCATAAGGACAGCCTGTTTCAATTCAAAGCTGTCGACAAACGTTATGTCTTCTGACTGTATGTTATTATAACTAACACCATTTGCCTGTGTAGTAAAAGTTGTTTCCCCGTTAAACTTATAATATTTTGTAATTGTATTCTCGCAGTTTAGTATTGGAAAGTTTATCCTTACAGGTTTTTCGTCGTTATCAATATGAATGCTACCATTACTACTATGAGACACAAATATACCTATGAATTCAATTTCCCAAGGAAATAAGTCTTTTATTTCTGGAAAGTTTTCTAATATCCAGTCTGTTGCTACTCTCCAATTGCCTTGACCTTTTTCTATCAGTTTAGGATTTTCTAGCAGATAGTTTTTTAATCTGTTCGCTATTGGGTTGTAATCTATATCTAAATATTTGTAATAAATCATCTTTTACTTGCTATATGGTGATCTTCGTGTTTGCCTTCAAACGGCGCAATAAGGTTAATCCACAGGCGATTTACGGGTCCTTTGCTGTCGTGTCCGAATGTATTTAAAACACCGTAACCTATATAGCTAAACAAAATGATTAAAAGATTGATCCATAGTGCATTGATACCGAATAGCAAATATGTGATTAAAATGTGTAGTAACCAGATGTATTTGCCATATCTATGAAAAAACATTACTCTAGGATTTTTTAAAAGATCTTTTATAAATTTTCTAGGAATACTAGGTACGCGATACACACTAAAGAACACTTTCCATTTGCTCATCATTATCGGACTGTGGGGATCTTTATCAGTATCGCTGTATGCATGATGCATACGGTGTACGCCTGCCCAAGTAAGAGGACTTCTTACACCACATAGCAGTCCACAGTAAAGCATTACTACCTGTAGTGCAGGATTTGCTTTAAATTCAGCATGGGAAAAATATCGATGGTAACCTAGTGTTATACCTATCAAAGCTACAAAAAAATAAAAAAGGTATCCGTATATTAATAACATACTTTATTATACACTCAAATGATTAAATTATCAAGTATTAATTTAGATTGACCCAACCAGTTGTTGTGCCATCTGTATTACCTTGGAACTTAGCAACGTCTGTTACATAAATCATCATTCCTGCTACTGGTGACGGAATCGCAGTATCTCTTGCACTTGCATTTGCATATACACCTGGCATCATAGGACCTGCTACTTGTAATTTTGCTTGTGGAGTGTATGTACCTATACCTAAACGACCTTGGTTGTCAAACAACATTGTATTTGTTTGTGCAAAAGTTTCTGTTCCATCGTCTACAACCATATAGATAGATGTTCTGCTACCAGCAAAAATACTTTCGACTACAGCACCATTTATGTCGTTCCTACCAAAATAGAAAGCAGCTCTATTATCTGTATTACCTGACAAATCTGCAGAACTTGAAGTTTTAAAGTCTAAGGTTGTAACATTGTCTGCATTTTCTATAATAATATCATTTAGACTAGGAGTTATTCTTCCAGTTGTTAAACTTCCTTGAAAACTACCAAAATGGGTTCCTGAGATTCCGTCTACCAACAGTGAGGAATTATCCCCAAATACAGAACCTTGTATATCACCGTCTAGTGTACCAGTTGCACTAATATTACCTGTAAATGTACCTGAATGATTTCCAGCAGCATTACCTGTTACATCGCCTGTTACATTACCAATTACATTACCAGTAAGTTCAGCAGGTTGTGAAGTACCGTTGCCACTATTAAGTATTCTAGTTACACCATCGTCTGCAAATACATCACCTATTAATTTACCACTTACATCACCATCTAAATTACCATTTACATCACCATTTAAATTACCAGTAAATTGAGGAGCAGTTATAGTACCTGTGATGTTAATATTACCGCCACCGGTGATATCAAAGAAGCCTACACTTAAATTTCCGCCTAATTGTGGAGTTGTGTCCTCAACTATATTTGCTAGTCCTCCGCTGCCAGTTTGATCAGCAACCCATGCATAATCACTTCCATTCCAACTTAGTACTTGGTTAGCGGTTGCAGTACCGGTGTTTAAGTGCGTATCTACATCGCTGTCTGCATAACTGCTACCGCCACTGCCAACTGTATCAATTGCAACACCACCTGGTGTAATGCCGTCTCCAACGTATAGTTTTTTAGTATCGGTTGTATAAATTAGTTCACCTTCTGCAGGTGTAAATGAATTTAGTCTTTCAGCGTCGGTACCGCGTCTAATTTGTAATGGCATGCATCATCTCCGTAAAATTCGTGTTACAGTATTTATGCCTTATCTGCCTTTTTTAAGGAAGGTTCGTGTACGCTTTTGTACATCGTGTTTGACTTTCGGCGTGTCAATACTGAAGTCAATACTTTTAATAACATTATCGTAATCTGAAAAAAATGTTTCTAATGATGCTTCTAACGATGCAGAATCTGTATACTTTTTCTTTTCCTTCGCTACATCAATAGTATATATCTTTCCGTTATTAAAAAAGATATTAATACTATTGATGTATTCGATAGGTACTGATTTTATTTCAACATCGTTGAAAACCTCCGGCCAATGATTAACAATTTCCGGAGGTAACTTATTATTACTCACTAATTTCCACTTTTTTCTTTTTCTTAGTAGGTACTAGGTCCTCTGCTTGTTCGCGAAGCTTTTTAGCCTCTTTAAACAAAGCGTCAGCCTGTGACCTATAGGATGCTGCTAGTTCTTCATCTGAAAGAACGTTTTGGGTATTAGTGTTTTCTACTGTAGCTTCTTCGACTACTTCTTCTGTCTGTGTGGGTTTTGTTTGGTTGGGATCTTTTAAAGCAAGATCTTCAACACTTATACCCTGATTTTTTGCAATGAGTTCATTTAACTCATCGAGCCTAATTGCAGTCTTTTGATCTGGAACCATTTCAACTTCATTAGTAGGCATTTTCATAAGCTTTCCGGTTGAATGGAAAGCCCTTAACATAGGGCGTCCGTCGGGCAAAGGTGATCTATCTAAGACTAATGCTATTTCATTAGATTCTTGCCCAGCTGCTGACTCTACAACCTTCATAAGACTGTCGTGCTCGTCAGCAGTTAGGCTTTCTGTTGCAATCACTATGCAATGATCTGCATCCCCAGGTATAACTCTGTAAGCAACTACTACACGCCGTTTACTTTTTACCAGTCTTCCGACATGTTTAATCATTGGATACTTACCCTTCTGCTGCTTCTGTTTGCGCTTGTTGTTCTCTCTGTGATGCTGCAATTGCACCTAGAAATGTTTCTAACTTATTATAGGTCTGGCCAACTGTTACCATTTCATTTGGACGGAATGCGCCACGCTGGCTTGCAACGTCAATAATTACTTTTAGTGCCTGTAAATCTTGCACTGTTAAGTCTGCTGGTGCTGCGCTGCTTCCTGCCGCTGCTGCTGTAGCAGTTGCATCTACTGCTTCTGCTGCTTCTTGATTCATTTGTTCTTCCATTGTGTTTGTTTCTCCAACTGTTGATTCTTCGAAAGTAGTTTCTTTTTGAGCTTGCTTAGTCATTGCTATCTCCTTTGTTATAAGTAATTATCTGACTGTTTTTAGTTATATTTTAAATGTGGACAAGCTAACATAAAATAGGACATCTCTTTTGGATTTTCAAATCCTATTTTCATTGCTATACCGTCTGTACCATCTAAAATAGTAAGTTCCTTTCCTAAGTAGTATCGACTCTTAAGATGTGTTTCTACCCATTTAGACACAGCTTCACCTATATTATATCTTCTCATAGGAATAGAAGCATATTCGAAATGAAAAGGCGGGTAGTTTAACCTTCTCACTTCAAAAACGTTATACGGATTTGGTTCTAGTTTTTTCATGCAGCCTCATCGTAGTGGACTGTCATACCAAACGGTCCTTGTAAATTTTTATCATGGTTACTATGTACTAAAAAGATTGTATCACAGTAGTCTGGATCACCCCAACTATCCCAAGCATATCCATCTGTAAACATAATGAATTTTTTAGGTTGAATATCATTTTCCTTCATATAAGTCCAATTAACCATAAAGTCAGTACCGCCACCGCCTACAACTTCGTACTCAGTAATTTCACGTCCGTCATCGCCACTAAAGTCATCTTCATTATATACTTTAGTATCAAAGCACCATATCTTAATTTTATAGTCTTTAAATTCGTCCATAATGCCTTTTACTTCACCTAAAAAGTCAGCAGCTTGCTCGTCGCCGATAGAACCACTCATATCAATACTAATACATAATTCGCATGTATCTAAAAAGTCTTGTCCTGGAAGAATAGCACCAGTATGC
>Ga0129345_1000231_pt1 | contig 20113 bp, 35 predicted proteins | sample CPBDNA_FD_94425 | JGI IMG/M metagenome (GOLD analysis project Ga0129345, IMG submission 94425) | Freshwater to marine salinity gradient microbial communities from Chesapeake Bay, USA - CPBay_Sum_20_0.8_DNA | ecosystem: Environmental > Aquatic > Marine > Coastal | place: USA: Chesapeake Bay...
CATTAAATCCAATAGAAATTGAAGCAGCAGAATTGTCCAAAGCAGCGATGAATGCAGGAACTCCGGAGGACTTAGTAAATACAGTAATTAATAAATTGGGAGAGGCCTATAAGCAAGCAAAATATTCAGCAAATAAAGAAATACAAACTTATTTGATAGGACAAGCAATCGGTGTTAATAATCTTCTATCAAGGCTAGAAGGTCAAGTTCTCAATCCAAACTTAGAACTACTATTCCAAGGTCCACAATTAAGACCTTTTAACTTTACATTTAAAATGTCCGCCAGAGGTCTTGATGAGGCAAAAGAAATTAAAGATATTATTCGATACTTTAAAAAAAATATGGCTGTAAAAAAAGATAAATTTCTTTTTCTAAAAGCACCAAATGTTTTTAAAATACAATATCAATATGGAAATGGTATTCCACATAAGAGTTTGAATCTAATTAAGATGTGTGCTCTTACAAATTGTTCTGTTGACTATACTCCACTTGGAAGTTATATGACCTATGACGACCCAGATAAAACTATGGTTGCATATACGATGTCCTTACAATTCCAAGAACTTACTCCAATTTATGATACGGATTATGAAAATGAAAACGGAGAAGGTAAATTTGAATATGGAGAAGGTCAAACTATAAAAGTACCATCAGAAAATTCCATAGGACCATAAAATGACTAAACCATATTTCAGACAAGTACCAGACTTTGAATACATCTCCTGGAATCCAGGAGAAAATTATATCTCTGAATATATTCCTGTTAAAAATTTATTCAAACGAGGAAAACTAAGGGAAGATATTTTTGGAAATCTTGCATTCTTTAAAAAGTATTCCATTATTGGTGATGAAAGACCTGATAATGTTGCTAATAAATTTTATGGTGATTCGACGTTAGATTGGGTTGTTCTTTTGTCGAATAATATTTTAAATATACAATCGGAGTGGCCAATCAACCAAAGTACCCTTGATAAGGTTTTATTAGAAAAATATGGTTCTTATGATAATCTTTACAACACTAAGTATTTTGAAACCAATGAAATTAAAAATTCATTAGGTATTACTGTTTTAAAAAGTGGACTTCAAATTTCACCAACATGGAAAAGTAATGGAAACTTTGTTGAGGCTATAAATTCAACCATCTCTTATATAAATGCATCCGGAAAAACAGTAACTGTTTCTACTACTAATAATGTCCCAGCATCTATGGGCGATCAAGTAACAATTGATGGAGTTTCGGAGATAGAATATAATGGAAAATTTACAATTACTTCAATTTTAGAAAACGGTTTTACTTACGATCTTTCCCAAGAACCAATCATATCAGAACCAGTAATATCAACATCAGGTAAAGAGCAAGTCATTTATTCAATACCAGAAAATTCATTGAATTCTGGAAATGCATATTATTATGAATACTGGGATCCAGGACTTGGATATTCAGTACTTGTACCTTCAACTACATTTGTGAGAGAAGTTACAAACTATGAATATGAAATAAACTTAAATGAATCAAAGAGAAATATTTTTATTTTAAAACCAAGATACTTAAATGTGATCTTTAATGATCTGGACGATATCATGCCATATAAAAAAGGTTCTCAGCAATATGTGTCTGAGAACCTCAAGCGTGGTGATAATATTAGACTTTATGAGTAATCACTCTTCAGCTAGGCGTTGAAAATACGCCATCGCATCATCTTCATCCTCATCTTCCTGGGTAATTTTGGGAAGTGAAGGTGTTTTAGATCGAGCATAAGATTGCTCCAATTCTTCTACGACACGATCTTGAACTGAAGGTGTTTGAGAAAAATCTTCAAGGTCATCCTCTTGCTCAATAACTGCACGGGAACGAGAAGGTGAAGTAGTACCACCCAAACCAAGAACATAGTTCATACGCTTTTCAAGTTCTTCATACGACTTAAATTGATCGGGTGCAGTAATAGCAGTCAAAGAATACTCTTTCTTCCAGATTGCTTCCATCGCATCATCATCATCAAGCAGAGGGGCAACACGATCAAACTCGGACTTATCGTAATTCCAGTATCCATCTTTCTTTACAATTTTGATTTTGAAGTTTGCACCTTGCCAAAAATCAAAAGGATTGATTGGATCTTCATCATCAAACTCTGGTTGCATAGCATTTAGAATCTTATCAAAGATTTTCTTACCATACTTGAAGAGGAATACTTTACCCTCATTTGCGGGGTTTGCAGGGTCTTTTACGACGTAGATGTTAGAGTAGTAGGACAGTTTACGTTTTTGCTTACGGACAGTTTCTTTATCTTTCTCACTACCACTATTCCATAGTCCACGGTTATACTCACTAATTGGATCTTTTTGACCCATAGTAGTCAAACTATTTTCAATATACCAACCACCAGGACCTTGGAATGCATGAGTATACATTTTTGCCCAAGGAAGTTCTTCGCCATCAGGGGCAGGCAGGAAGCGAATTACTGCAGAACCAACACCAGTTTTATCCATCTCTGGTTTCCAAAGACGATCATCAACACCACTCGAAGTGGTATTCATCTTCTCTACTTGCTTTACCAGTTTTTCCGTTAGAGAACCAAGAGAAGATTGCTTTTTAAGATTTTGAAATGACATTTGTACCTCGTATTAATAGGATTTGGCCTTTGTGTACTCCTTTATTTTACAGATCAGAACTTGTTTTGTCAATACGTTCTTTCATTGTTTCAAGCAATTGTGTCATGTTATTGAATATGACATTCATATCCACGTTAGCAGGAAGACCCATCATCTGTGCAGAATCTTTAATCCTTTCTTTCATCTGAATTGCTTCAGGATCATCAGAAAGTTTTAATCGAGTATAAAGGACTTGTTGCTTGTTCAAAAGTTTTTCTAAAAGAGAAACGTGAAATAATTTTTGCTCTTTACTCATATTAGGAAACTCAAAGACATTTTTATAAATGTCTTCTTGTAATGTTGAAATTTCACTCATCTCTGCACGGACAAGTTCGGAATCAAAAAAACTCATGTTCCTCCTACGATCTGTTTAAGTATTTTTTTGTAATGGAATACATCTATATGTAGGAAGGGAGAATATTTTTTTATTTTTAAACTTACAGTTTCCCATACAGGATCTTTTAGTTTTTTATCAAAGTTTTTTCTAAATAAAAAAATCTTATCATATATTACCATAGTTTCTATACTAATATTACCAACTAAGAAATTTTTTAAAAGTAATGGATGTCCCTTAGAACAGTCAAATATTTCATTAAATTTATTTTCAAATAACTGTTGCGACTCTTCTTTAAACAAATAAGATAGAGATTGTACCCTTTTTTGCCAAGATGTATACTTGGACTCACCATCTTTAATCATTTCTCCAATCCACACTGTCTGTGGATCAGTACAAGAAACAAAATTTGCTACAAAAAAATTAACAACTTCTTTATCTTCTTTTTGTCTCGATAATTTTTCAAACCAAAATCTATCACGCCTTTTATAAAATGACTGGAGAGATGCACGACTCTTACCTTGATACTTGTGATAATCATAAGTATCTTTTGTAAAATGATTCTTCAGGGCAAGGTATGTTTTATAAGTATCAAAAGGAGCCATTCAAAAAAAGTAATATAGGGATTTTTTCCGGGAAAATTTTTGCCCCAAAAATGAATTTAAAAAACCAATCTAGCACGAGAAGTTTTTTTCAAAAAGTTTAACTCCATAGCCTCGTATTTTATTTTTTCTTTTAGTGGTTTAGAAATAAGTTTTGGAACGGACTCAACATCAATACTATTCTTTTCACAAAAGTGAATTATAGCATCAATATAACTCATGTCCTGATTATATTGAACAAGGTTTTCAATCTCTTGCGCAAACCGAGAAGGACAAAAAAACTTATTCTCTAGTGCTTTTTCTAATTCGTTCTCCATTTGACCCAATACAGTGATGTGCAATCTATTTCCTCAACTTTTGTTCAGTTTAAACTAAAATTAAAGTAAAGTCAAGTTGTTTTATCGTTTACAAATTTTTTAATATATTGAATAAGCAATCTAATGTACTTTGTTTTATTATATTCTTCGTATACTTCTACTTCTCCATTTTCACAAGTCATAATAATCACAAACTTTTTTACAGATAACCCAGTAAGTTCATGCAGCATACATGCATAAGCACAACACTGAACGAAATATCCATCAATCCAATCTCTTGGTTTAGGTTGTTTAGATGTCTTAAAATCAATTATCGCAAGTTCTCCATCAAATTCTGCAATGCAGTCAACTGTCCCCGCAATACCTAAGTATTGACTATAAAGAGAACCCTCAAGTGCGCGAATATTATTTATACGCTTAAGAGCAGGAACTGCAACTTGAAAAAGATGTTTTGAAATGGGAAGAACATCAGAACTAAGATCAAGATTTTTTAAGTGTTGCTCGATAAGTGTATGTGCATCTGTTCCTCTGTTTGTTGCTCTACGAGTTATACGATCTGCTTCTTCATCACCAATTCTTTTTCTCCATGCAGCAAATTTTTCTCTACTAAAATGACTGATTACTGATGTAATTGATACAAACTTTTGAAGTCCTTCTTCCCCAGGAACTTTGTAATAACGAACTCCATCAATCATTTCCCTATCGAGAGAGGGAAGATTCAACTCAATATGATTAAACATTATAAATTCATTTCCATTTTAGCAACAAGATACTCTTTACAGAGACCAGAACGAACAATATCTTCAATACCAAATTCAATCATAGACATTGAAGGCATTGCTCTCAAAATTCTCATAAAATCAACAATACCATTACGCTCATTAGTTTTTATAAGATCCGATTGAGTTGCATCTCCACAGAACATAATTTTAGAATTTTCACCAACACGAGTAATGATACTATCAAGTTCGTGAAAGTTCAAGTTTTGAAATTCATCAACAATAATAATTGCATCATCTAAAGTAGTTCCACGAATAAAAGAAGTACTCCAAAAACTAATTGTACCTTGAGTTTTAAGATTTCCATAAAGCATCTCAAATGCAGAGTCGTCAGGCATTTGGAACATATATTTTACCATATTCTTGTAAGGAATCTGATAAAGAGAAGACTTGTCCTCATGATCTCCAGGAAGAAATCCAATTTCTCTGGTTGCAACAAGAGATCTTACTAGATAAATTTTTTCGTATGGTGTTTTTTCATCTAGAACATCACGAAGTGCATTATAAAGAGTAATAAAAGTTTTACCAGTGCCAGCTGCACCATACGCAACAATATTTTGTTGAAGTTTATATTGCTTAAAAAGACTTTCTTGATTGTCAGTTAAAGGTTCAATTACCTTCATCAAATCGAGATTTATTGGTTTTTTGCGTTTCATTTGTCTGTTGCTCATTCCAAATGGTACTGGATTTTGTGGAGTGTTTCTTTTCTTAGATGGCATATTTATCAAACTGGTTTTACTTTTGATCCAGGAACTTTTGATGCTTTATGGAGTACATCATTCCACCCTGGATGCGATTTACGAAGTTTATCATAAACTTCACCGATTTCTGCAGAAGCAGGACAAGTACTTGGATCAGACCAATCTCTTTCCCATTGAGGATTATCTATTTTCCACTGGTCCCAATCAAAAATACTCATTGATACTTCTTTTTGTTCACCGGTTTCTTTATTAACTACAGGATATGTTGGCAATTTTGACCTCCATTCTATATGCAGATATTTATTCAATAGTAATAGAAGGAGCATCAATACACTCAGAACACTCTTCACGAGTCCAACCAAGTGCTTCAGATACTGCAGGAAACTGGCAAGTAAAAATACAACGTACTAATTCTGCAATCTCCATATGCTCTTTCTGTGTACCATGTGCAGAGCGTAAATCAATGTAGTGGATCCAGGACCGCACAGAACCGGTCATATAGAGGCGTGTAGGCGTTGCTAGAGGCAATACGAACCTTGAACACTCCTTTGCTACTCCTTTCTCTAGAAGGCGGTTGTAGAGGCGCAGGGAGTGCTCAAAATGAACACGGATATCTTCTGTTAGAGTCAGTCTCAAATAGTCAGGAATATCATCAATTGAATTCTGACGATTCTTACTATCCTGACGACGAAGTTCTGGAAGAGGAATAGTTTTTCCTAGAAGAGTGCTATCAGCATATCTTTGCGAAAATTCTTGATATGTAAAAGATCTATGTCGAAGTATTTGGGCTGCAATACCACGAGTGGTATTGATTTCTACCGTCATACTTGCCTGTTCAAAAATACTCCAGTGCTGATGTTGAATACAATACTTAAGAAGCCCCGAAAATTTTTCGTTTTCTTGATTGGAAGGATTACTTACCCTAGCACAATATGCCATGTGCTTTTCTGCTTCGGGGGTAACACTAATAAGTTTTACTTCAGGTTTCATATACTCAAATTCATCAATCGGGATATCCATCATCATCTCCGTCATAAAATACTTCGTCATAATCCGTGATGTATTGTGAAATGTTTTCGGAATTTATTTTGTATGAATCTACATCCGAATAAACTTCCGACTTTAAACACTCCACTAAAGATTCAAGATTTTTAATAATTAACTTGAGTTTTTCTTTATCCATTTTATAAACTCATATAGGGTGAATTATAGTTAAAAAAAAGAGGAGTGTCAAGACCCCTCAGATTTAAACATTTTTTCAAACCATTCCACTAGATGAATACGATAGCAAGACCAATATTTACATCCACGATATGTTAAAAGATAACAAGCAGGACCTCTATTGTCCTTGTCCATATCATCATAGTGATAACGGTAATTTTCCACTACCTATTTAGTAATAGAACTTCAATATATATGAGATAAATGAATGCTGTTGATGCGCCTGCAATAGCTGCAATCATAGGAATCATTTTCCTGCTCCAGCATTTGCAAGAAGTGCTTCATGACGACGTTGCTCTTTTTGCTTCTTCTCTTTGATGAGTTGAAGTACATTGAGTTTTTTCATCACTTGTGGCCCTCCTTTACGAACTTAACACCACGATATGTTTCGTTGTACTGTTGAGGTTGCTGTGTCATCTGTTGTTGATACTCCAGACGCTTCTGGGTATCATATTCTACGCCGCGATAGACTACTTTAGACATTGGGATTTCCTCCAAAGAAATGAGATTTTTAGGCCCCGTTCCTTCGGGCGGTTTGCGTTCGCTATTTGCGAATAGCGAATGAACGATCCGTTCCGCCGTCCTACTTGCGACCAGTTACCTGGTTGAACGTAAAGTCATTTTAGACTTAATAGATTATGTAGTCAAGTAATTTTGTAACTTTTGTTACAGTTTATATTACTTTAATTTACTTATTACTTCTTCAAGTTTATTTGTTTTATTTTTATACGATAAAGACCAATCTTCTAATGTATCAAGAATATCACCAACAATAACATCTGCTGATACATTATCTTCAAAGTATTTTTGGATTGCTTCGGAAAGATACCTCTTTCTACTCCATTCTACAGTGTAGGGTTTATAGTCCATGATAAGGAAGATATATCCAGAAATTATAAACTATCTATTCTTCTTTGTCAAGTTCTGCAAGGTAATCTATCCACCATTGAGGATCTTTTTCATATTTCCAATCAGGAACATCTAAACCACGCTCAGAATACCATTCCCAGATTGCTTTGTCAATGGTTTCTGATACTTCAATCATTTTCTTCCTCTTCATCAAGGTCAGCATATACATTTTCCAAGTATGGTCCATGTGGTCGTTTGGATTCTTCTCTGACATATTTTTGCTCTTCAGTAATAGCAGCAATCCATATTGACAATTTCATAATCAACCATATCAAAACAAGTGGTAAAAAGCAAGCAATAAGAATTAAAGATTTCATTCTTCAATTTTCCAACACTTTTCAAATCTATTTTTTAGTTCATTAATTCTATTATCTTCTTGAACTTTTAAAATAAATTGATTTATTTGTTTTTCTTCACTACTCAATGTCATACGATGCTTAGTTTTTATGTCTATAAGACGCACCATATCCATATAATATTCATGACTTTTACCAATGAACTCATCGTAGGTCAATCTCTTTGCCTCCAATCAGTTTCATCGTCATCTCTTTTAAACCAATCTACCATATCATCAACACTATCAAAACCACGTTTACCAAATCTTTCGTGACCTAATCCACCAAGGTCCAACTGATTCATGAAATCATCCAAGTCGCCTTCTTGCATGTCAGGATTTTCTGCTCTTCTTCTCGCTTGACGAAGAATAGTAGCAGCAGAACGATTTGCTTTGGCAAGTTTTTCTGCCCAAATCATATCTTCCAAACTCACCTCTTCGTGAAGTATAATTTTTTGACAAATTTCTTCAAGTCGCAAACGATATTGAGTAGAAAGCATAATATTCTCCAATTATAACGTATTTAGTTAACGTTCTATATAACTAAGTGTATGGTGTTGAGCGTAAAGTTGTTGGATGATGATATCACATCCAATTTTAGGGTTACAATCTCCGCAAGTATAAACATCTACTGCCGCTTTACCTTCTTCAGGCCAAGTATGAATGCTAATATGACTTTCAGATAATAAACAAATTACAGTGACTCCCTGTGGTTCAAACTTGTTAGAGATAGTTTGAATTACAGTAGCACCACTAGAAACTGCTGCATTTTCTAATAAGTCTATAAGACAACGCTCATCATCTAAAAGAACAAATGAGCATCCATATAAATTAAGAAGATAATGTTTTCCCATTATTCAATTGCTTCAGGGTCTATTCCATATTCGTTGATTAGTTTATCTATTCTTGTTTCTTGACCCGAAAGTTTTTCAATTTCAAAAATAGATGATTTTTGATATTTTTTAAGTTTTTTATATTGGTTAATAATGTTTTTTATTTCTTTATTTTTAATATAAAGTTTAAATTCTTTATCATTTTCTGGTTTGGAAAAACCTTTAAATCCTTCACTCATCTTTTTTTCTTTTTATCAGATTGCTTATATCCCCACAATCTTGGATTTGTTCTACCATATCCAAAATCAATTTTTCGTACAGCTCCTGGACCATACTTATCATAATACATATCAAATAAATTTACTCTTTTTGTGCAGCGAGTTAGATCAATATACTCTTGACCGTCAACAACATACCAAATCAAGTATGCATCACTGGGAAATGAAGAGTCTTTTGCTTTATTTACATTAGTCTTTTCGAGAATAATTTCACATCCATATTCATGAGGCAGAATCATTGATTGAGTTTCATTGTATTCTGCCATTTGTACTTTTTCCCAATAACTGCTTTCATGAACGACCACCCCATTGAATATCGGGATAGGATTCTTTTACATTATCAAAACTTACCTTATATTTAGTTTCCAATTTTTTATCTTTAACTAAACAAAGAATTTCTGCTTCTAATGGATGAAGACCTTCAAGAATGTTAATAAACATAGTTTCTCTACGAAGAGTTGATAATGTATTATTACCACCTTTAACAAAATTAAAAAACTTTACATACTCTTTTCTTATTGTAGATTTTCCTTGATCTGATGCGCCTAAAGACTTTGTATTAATTTCTTCCATTTTGGAAACGGCATCATTAATTTTAGAACTCAAAGATCCGCTTTTGAAATTTTGATCTTCAGTACGAGCATATGGAACTTCTCCTTCGGGAAGAAGGCTAATCACAGTAGGATCAAAATTCCAAATAAAAATAGATTTAAGAGAATCATGCTCATAGGCTTTCAAAATCTCAACTTTTTTAGAGTTACTTCTTTGTTTCGAAACAAGTTCTAAAATTTCAAAAATAAAGGGATTTGTGGGAAGAGATTCGATTATTTGTTCAATCGTCGGCACCTTCTTCTTCTTCGTCGTAGTCGTAATCATAGTTGTTTTCAAATCGTACACTTACTATTTCGTCAGGTATCACCTGCCCATTTTCATCAAAAAACTCTGGATGTAGATATGGAGGTCTCGTTTCCAAAAGATGTCTATATACCAACCAACCAATTATACCTCCTGTCATAAAAAATAGCAATGTAAACATTGTAATAAATGTGATTACGTATGCTGTTTCCATTTGTTTTCTCCAGAGAGTTTACTTTTTTTTAATATCAAAGTGAAAGTTGATAAAAAAATGAAACTCTCTGCGGAAAAGAGAAATCATTTTACCAAACTTCACTTGAAAAGTTTTTGGTTTTTCTGATTTTCTTCTCCTATTTCGTAATAATAATTCAACTCCCCTATTAATTTGGGGATCTGTCTTATTTAGTTTTCTTTTTTCGTCGTCCTGGCCTCTTATCATGACTATATTTCTGGGCATCTTCTAGTATGCCATTAAGATAATTTTTAATTTTTCTTGCTTGTGGTTTTGGAATATGTCCATACGCTTCACGAAGTTGTTTATGCATTTCATCTGAACCACCTTCAATATAATCATCAAGATCTAGTATAAGATTACTTATTTCATTAGCAGTACTACTTTCAATAAACTCATCTATTTCAATTTTTTTTGTTCCACGGACTTTTAGGTAATCATAAAATTTCAAAACAAACTGTCCAGTAAAGGCATAATCGATTGCTTTTTCCACATCAATATAAACTTCATGAATATTATTAACCATTAAACTAAATTATTCTCCCTAAGATATTGAACAGTATCTGTACACCCACCAATATGTTCTTGATCTACAATAACTTGAGGGAATGTAGAACCATTACCAAATTCATTGTAAAATTCTTCTCGCGTAAAATCAACACCGAGTTTATAAACTACATGTTGTAGTTCTGCTAACTCTAGCACTTGTTTGACTTTTGTACAATATGGGCATCCATCTTTAGAATAAACTGTAAATTTCATATTAATATACCGATAGAGAATTAAAATAAATTAAATGGCAATTGTCCTATACCTTTTGCAGATAATCCGGAAGGGTTATTCCTAATATTAGATACAGATTCCCTTTCTTTTTTCTCAGCTTTCAATTCTAACTCATAAATCCTTTCTTCCATAACCTCAATTGAAGCATGTAGATTTGTCAGATATTCAGCAAGAGTACTTTTATTTTTTACAACTTTTTTAATTTCTTCAAAAAGTTCTTCTTCTTTTTTTTCAATTTCAAGTTGGTCTGGGTCTATTTGATTATTTTTTGCCAAATAATAATTGGCAATTGCTTGTTCATCATCCAGATCAATTCCTTCTAATTTAGGTTCGTTATCTTCATAGATTTGCTGTTGAGGTTCATCTGCATATTTAATACTGTGGATAACCTCTCGGATTCTTGGTTCTTCTGCTTCTGACATTAAATTTCTGGATAATCAAATAACATTTCTGAAATGTATTTATCAGCATATTCTATATCAAATATACTTTCTAAAACTTTTCTAGTTTTATTATTTTGCCTTTGCTTTTCACAATAAAATTTATGACCCTCATAATTAATGGAAATATTATCTGGATTTGCTTTAGTATTGTGAGAGATAGCACAATGATAATTCAAATACGTAAATGCGGTATGTATGAATTTTTCATATTCATCTTCTGTTGGTTTAACAAATACACAGTACTTAGAAAAAACATCTCCCCAGTCAGGCATTTTTTTATCTTCTTCAAAATTGGTTTCTACTACATCAAGAATTTTATATTCTTCCGGAAGACTTCTATCTTCCCTGATAGAACTAATATCAACAATCGCAGCACCTACGGATTTTGAAGAAGCAACAACATCAGCACCAAAGATAGGAATATCATAATCATATCTAGGATACATGTTAATATGAAGAATGTCAAGTCCAGACTTCATTTGGGCAACTTCCAAATGTATTTTTCTAAATTTTTCACTTTCCCAAACATAATTTTCAATATAAACTTGCTCTTCTCCATCAATTTCTTTTTGCACTCTACCAAATTCTTCCGGTAGTTGCACTTCTTTCAAATCATCTTCATCAAAATGGCCTCCCCAACTATCTAAAATTGATTCTGCAAGATTTTGAATTAATGGGTGTAAATCTCTCATTTTAACCTCGTACTTGGTGTATTCAAAACATAAGTTTCTCTTTTTCTTTCATTGTCTTCTGGAAGTTCTATACCATTATCCCAGACATAACCATATAAAAACATAATCCAATTTATTGAATCTTCAAATTCATCTGTATAAACAAATCCATAAACATAATCATTATGATACTCATCGACCTGAATGCAAACTTTTCTATTGGTAGCATATCTAAGATAATATTGCAATTTATCTTTTGCTTGCTTCCAATATAGTTTTTCATTGTCATTATTTATAGATGGGGAAATAATCCCAGATAAAAATATTTTTTTCTTAAGATAAACTCCCATACCCAAATCAATTATTCCTTCAAATGTCGAACCATCAAATACCTCAAGAACTCTACTTATTTGGTATTTGTTCATACTAGACTATTAATCCCGGATCATATATTTAACAATATTAACTGTTTCATCCGATACAGACTTCATTTGATTGACGATTTTGGGATCAATAAGATCAGGATGATACCACCAATCCTCAAATGGACTATTATCATTCGGGGAAACATTGGCAACCAATATCTCATACCCCATTGATTTAAGATATCTTCTAGACTTATCACGATAAGATCCAGTCATATCAACATAATGATCGTGCTCATATGTAATAATTCCGAATCTATATTTTTCAAATGGCATTGACAACAAACATTCAAATGTAGTTTTAGATGGTTCTACATCTAACTGTAGATAATCAAAGTCAGTTCCCTTACCAAATTCATCCAACAACTTCTCATAATTCACAGTAGTAGCGTCTTGACAAATTATTTGATTCTTACGTTCTCTGGCAAACTGAGCGCAAAGATCTGGGAGAATCTCAATAGAAATTCCATCCCAATCATACTTAGTCTCAAGTAGTGCTGTGTTGTTCTGGTAGAATGGTTGTTGAGCGCCAATCTCAAGATATAGTCCATTGGTCTTACCTTTGGTTGCAGCAAGAATAAACATATCTTGGAATGCCTGAGAGTAGTTCTTTTCAATCTCTTCAGATCCAGGAAACTTAAATCTCAGATTATCGTGTTTATGTTTTTGATATTTAATAATCTCTTCCGGAATATGTCCGGCACCCAGTCTCATAAGGTTATTTGATACCATATCGTAATGTGCCTTATCTAGAGAATAATTATCCTTCATATCTTGAAGAAGTTTTCTAGATTCATCGCCCTTTCCCCACCACCAAGCAGAAAGTTGTTTCTCAAATAAAAGGCCATACTTACCTGGATATTCCACATCAGTGTGCAATGGAGGAAGTTCAAAATCGCAAAAATCAATTCCCCATTGAGAGAATATATAACAGTCTTGCCACCACTGACGATTTTCAGAAAATCTTGCAAGAAGATAATATGCTTCCGGTCTCTTTGGACGAATACAAAGTGCTTGCTGAAGAAGACCTTTTGCTGTTTGATCTCTTGTTCCTTGGCGAGCATAAGCATTAGAAGCATGAATCAATGCCTCATAAGCGAGATCTAAATCATCTGTTCTTTCAGCACACCTCAAAAAGAAAGAAAGTGCTGGAGCATTGTGTCGGTGATGCTCATACCACATCCCCATATTAAAATTTTTAATTGGATTTTCAGTATCTAATGCATATGCTACGAGCAAATCATTTAGATTAGAATTAGATGCATCAACTAAAATTTTCGTTTCATTTTCTTCTAATACATTTTCAACTTTTTTTTCGATAGAATCTTCGACAAGTTTAATCTTAAATGTTTTTTTCATAAGTTCTTCAATGGTTTTATTTTTCCCATAATCTTTCCACCAATTTATAACACAGTCATGTGCATAATAATGATTACGCTTTTGCCCATATTCAACATCACCATCGCCATCTTGGAAAGTTGATCTAAAACCAACATCTTCAACAAACAATGGAATTGTATATACTTTTCCTGCACTTGTATAAATGATATTTTCTATTAAAGGTTGAACATCAGAATCTTTAAGTTCTAAATGATAAGTATTATCGATAATATGGTTATCTATAACGTATTTTGCACACTCTCTTTTTATAATATACGCCGTAACTGACCAATCATCCCACAATCTACCTCTAATTTTAAAATCACTATAATCTCCTCGAATAGAAAGCATCTGGACACATCCCCAATCTTTCGGAAGATTGGATATAAATTCAGTCCAATTAAAATTCCAATACTCTAAAGTATTTAAACTCAAATCATCTTCACAGAAGAATCCATATTCTTCATCAGTAGTTTCATACCACTCTTTAATTGCCTTCAAGTGAGAGACACAACAACCTTTAGTACCGTCATTAAGAGTATCCGCATATTTACCAGTAACTATATCATCACACTCTGCAAATCTTTTGGAAACAATAGATTTAATATTTTTTACTCCATGTTCTCTTAAAGATTCTTCTAATTTCTTTCTTCTATCAACACTTTCTTCTAGAGTAGTATAATATACAGTATTCAATCCAGTTAATTTTTTCACATCTTCTTTCCTAAAAGCAATATAATTTTGATCATCCATATTTATTACCTCCCAATCATAAATTCTCTCAATGTAATAATCCTCAAGATCAGAAAAAAGATTTTCATTATGTTCAATATTCATTTTTGCCAAAAGATATTCCAAATTCCATCTATCAGAATCTGAAGTATTAGGATCGGAGATTTTTCTTTTTACATTTTCGATATTATTATCATCAGATTCTTCACCATATCCTTCAAAATTTTCATACCTTTTTTTATCCGGATGAGGAATATGAATAATATTATAATTATGAACTAACTTTTTACACTCCAATCCCAACATAGACAATCTTTTAGTCATTTGATCATCTTCATATGCATAATACTTACCCATACGTTCATCATAACCACCGACTTTCCAATAGTTTTCTCTAGAGACAAAACAAAGTCCAGTTAGATATTTGAATAAAGGACTATATGTATGAGAGTATTTCATCAACTCACCAACATCCATTCCATGGAAATTGACAGCGTATGCTTTTAAATTTTCATCCCAATATTCATGCCTACACTCATAAGAATCTTGCCCACAAAGAAAAGAATTTTCATCTATTTTATAACATTCAAAAAAATCAAAGTAAGGATTGATCATGTAATCACAATCCACCTTAAGAATATAATCTCCAGTAGCAATACTTGCTGCAAGATTCAGCGGTTGAGGTTGATTAAAATACTGTTCATTATCAACCCTGATTATTTTAATTCTTTTATCTAGTTTTGTAAGATAATTAATTGGTTCATCAGAACTCCAATCAACAATAATGATTTCTTTAATTTCATCAAAGGTTAACCAAGAATTCAAAGAAACTCTTAGTGCATTATTTCGATTTTTGCAAGCACAAATTACTGATACATTCATATACTAATCCAATAAGGTAATCTTAATCCATCAGAATCTAAAAATTCATAGTGTGGTTTAAACCACTGATTTGGGGATATTGTTTTTTTACTTTTTGCTAACCAGGATCCCCACCAACTGTATGTGCTGTTAGCTATAATATGATAATCGCATTTAGACATTAAACAAAGATCAATATATGTGTCATTGCTTTTCATAATAAAAAATCTATCATCAGCAAAAATAGATTGTTCTTGGCACCAATTAGGATCATCCGAGAAAACTAATACTGGCAAAGAAGAATCGAAATATAGCAATGCCTTTTCATAATAATTTATATCAAGATTATTAAGAAGATCAGAATTTATATAATCCGTTCTTCTTATATGCAAGGATATAATTTCTGATTGATTAAAGTTAGTCGAAAGATAATTATTTGCTATCTTATCATACTTTTTTTTAAATCTAAACTCATCCCTTAACGAATCTTCAAAATCAAAAAAATATTTATAGTTCTGAAAAAATCCTAGAATACTTTTATTATCATGATTTTGATTATAAAAATTCAAATCAAATGCAGTACTGAAAAGTTTATTAGTTTGATCTGCATTTTCTATTGTGATAGTATGTCCGCTCTTTATTATATCGGGAGACAAATCATTAGGAACGGAAAATGCAGAATTAAAATATGATAATATTTTTGCATTTAATTCAAAACATTTATATAACTCACAATCAACCTTGGACAAAGTAAATTCCAGATTATATTTTTTACATAAAGAGAATAATGCAGAATATTGAAACATTTGATTTCCGAGTCTGCCAAGGAATCCAATATGAGGGAAAGTAATCATTTTTTTAGTGTTTCATAAATCATTTTTTCCCAAAAATTAAAATAAAGATATTCTTGATTATCAAAGGAAAATTCTTTAAAAATTTTTTCAAAATTAATATTATCTATATCATCCCAAGAGTCAATGAATAACACTGGAAAATTTTTATACAATTCTTCCAACTGACCTTCTCTTTTTAAAATCGGAATTCTACGCATCATCAAAACTTCCCAAGTTCTATGGCAATCTAAACCATTACCCCTAGGACTTATAACAAACATATGATCTTTTATTTTATTCAAATATTCTGGATAGGGTAAATTAGGTTCATCAATAACAACAAAACTCATTTTTGATACTTTATCATAACAATCACTTCTATCAATGCAATTTGTTGACTTATTGCAATTTAAATATACTAATGAAGAAGGGTAAGTATTTTTTTTTCTTGATTGATTTAACCATTCATTTTTTGGACCATATGATCCTTCCCACCTGGTATTTTCAAAACCAATTGGGAGTGGTATTACTTTTTTAGAATAAGAGTTTTGACCAAACCATTTAGAATAACATGTCAGTTCATCAACGTTTACACCATTATAATTATTTTCTTCCCCATCATAAAGACAATGATCACTATTATGAGTAATAATAGTTAAGTCATTTTTTGTATTAAGAATATCTTTATATTTTAAAATATAATGAGTATCGCAATAAACAATATCTCCATTTTCAATATCATTCGGATCACACATTAAATTATCATAATGATATAATATTTTATCAGCTATTGATGGAAAAAATTCACCTTTTACTAAATTCATAATAAGAATTCTTTTGTATTTTTAGAATGAATATGCAAATTAACTATTGGATATATTTTTCCTTCTTTTTCAACATAAGGTTTGTGGTCAATAATGAGAGGATTTAATTTACCATTCCCAATCTCTCTTCCAACCACATGATGATTACCATACCAACCAGGAAGATCTCCATTATGAGTTCCACCAAAATACTGACCATATGATGAGGGATCAAATACAATTTGATCTTCATTGGGGAAAACATTCAAACGTTTAATAAGATCTGGTCTTCTTTTATAAATTCCACCAAGCAATTGCATTTCGTTTGGCATGATAGAAAAATATTCTTTTCTCTTATCTTCATCAAAAATAAGTTCACATAATATGTCGCATATTTGATCTATCTTATCAATATTACCAAACTTTGAAAATCCAAATACTACCTCATCTTCAGTATGATAAGTAATACTTAAACCATCATCGTCATCGATGAGATGTTCAAATTTAGATGTTGGTTGGAAAAGCAACACATCAGAATCAAAATGATAGCAATTTTGTAAATTTAAATACTTAATACAATCACGAACAAGGAAAACTCTAAAAATAGAAGTTCTCCATAATATATTATTATCGTCACTAAACAAACTCATGCTTAAAACTTTACGAGTTTGTATAGAGGAAATATCATTAACCTTAAGAATTTCAACACCATCAATTTCAACATTTTGATCTGTAATCAAAATTAATCTTGAATATGGATCAACATCATAAATGCTTTGAAAAGAATCAATAAGATATGGTGGTATTCCCCCCATATGGCAATGGACGTAGGTTGGCATAATTGTTTATTCTCTCAAATAAAAGTGGCAGGATACAAAATCCAGTTGTTCTTTAAAATTATCTAAATCATTTTGACAAGGAATATATGATATATCATTCCAAAATAATTGTCTATGTTCACAAATATGGGAATGATTTTTAATTGCATAATTAGAATACAAATCCCACTCACTTATAGATGATAATTCATTATAATCAATTACACTCATCACACAATCAAAGAAAGAGTTTGAATGAAAGTTGTTCATAATAACTTCAATCATCTCATTCATTATATTTTTATTGAAGATCATATGATGAGAAATTGTAGAAAATCCTATAGTTTCTTCAACTCCAAGTAATTTTTTAATTGTAGTTAGATATGGTAAATGATATTCATTCGCTTTGCAATAATAAAATTTTTCAGGATTAAAATTAATTGGTCTAACAAATATTGTATCTGCGTCAACAACCAAATAAGAATCCGTTAATTCTTGAATTACTTTTGAAGACAACAACTTTAAAAATTGTTGATAAATCCAACCACTTCTATAAGTAAAATCTGATTTTTCATTATCATACTTTTCAATAATTTTTTGTAGATTTACATAACTATCATACCTACTTTGTGAAATATAAGTTATTCCATCAATTTTAGGGTCTTCATTTGATACTACAAAAATAGTATTGAGATTTTTAATGTTATTCTTCAATCCATTTACACATAGATTTAAAGTATTGAAATCTTTTTTATGTACTGGAATCAAACAATCAATATTCATATTATATAATTATAAAATTATTTTTTAGATATTCTACTAGCAGTTGTTGAAGTTCTTCTGGGAGTATTTTGAATTTTATTGGTAGCAGCACTTGTAGTTTTTCTAGAAACTCTAGAAGCACTAGCACTAGAAGAACTAGAATCACTCGTAGTTTTCTTTTCAACAAGAGATTTCTTTACTTGTGTTGTGTTATTTTCTCTTTTAATAATTGATAACTCTTTCTCGCCATAAACTTTTAATATTTCTATATTATATTTTTTGAGAGGATAATATCTACAAGAAAGAGGTCTACTTCTTTCTGGAGTTTCTTGCCAATCTTCTGACTGGGTTGAACTATTTGTAATCAAAATAAATTTAAATTGGTCTTTAACATTATCTAAAAATGTTGTAATTTCTTTGTTTGTCCAATGCTGGAGAACATCCTTAAGGATAAGCAGATCTCCCTTGCACTTATAAAATCTTTCTACATCACTCAGAAAGACAAATCGAATATTTACATCTTCATATTGTTTAAGATTATTGACAACACTCTCGACAATTTCAATACCAGTGTATTTTACATTAGACCAATCGATTAGTTTACTAAAACTCCAATCACCACAACCAAAATCATAAACGGTTTTAATTTTATTTTCTTCAATAAAATTAGAAAGAAATTCTCTATATTCTACTGTATTTTCAGGTGAAGAACCTCCACCACTTTGAATAGGTCCCCATCCACCGCCAGCATAAATTTTACTAAAATACTCGTTATGATCTGTAAATAATTTTTTCATTTATTTAAATCTCCAGTTTAAATCGTGTCTTTAAAGAACTATGATTAATTCATCTTTTTATATATAATCAATCCAAGTCCACAATTTTTCTCTTCCAGAAACTAAAATTTCTTTATATCCAAAATCTGTTAGGTAACTTTCAATCAACTCAACAGAGGGTATATCTCCGTCAGTCAAACCATATTCGAATTGTATAAAATCGATTTTCTTTTTTTCTAAGCTATCTTTAGCACCAAAAAGTACTTTATATTCTGCACCTTCCGTATCAATTTTCAAATAGTCTATTTTACTGATTTGAGATTCGATAAAAAGAGTATCAAGTTTTTTAGTTTCAACTTCCTGACTATTCAATACTTCTCCCTTAAAATCTTCTCTAATATAGAAACTGCTCAATACATGCCTATTGCTAGGATAGAACATAAATTCTGTCCCATCATTATCTGAAAGTGCTATTTTTAATAGTTTAACTCTATCATCTTCAAACCATCTATTCTGAAAACTTTGCCAGTGTAGTGGTTCTATAGCAATACATTTTGATTGTGGGAATTTTTCCAAAAAAAGAAAAGTAAAATCATCATTCCAATTTTCTATCCATTCAGCATAATTCATCTCAACAATTGGATTGATATTGCATCCAACATCAACGGTTAAAATTTCACCACTCAAGTACTTCGACGCTTTTTCAATACATTGCCTGTAATCAAAACTCATTATATTTTCTCCTAACTTACAATAAATTTCCACACAATATCTTTATTAAC
>Ga0129345_1000235_pt1 | contig 19932 bp, 21 predicted proteins | sample CPBDNA_FD_94425 | JGI IMG/M metagenome (GOLD analysis project Ga0129345, IMG submission 94425) | Freshwater to marine salinity gradient microbial communities from Chesapeake Bay, USA - CPBay_Sum_20_0.8_DNA | ecosystem: Environmental > Aquatic > Marine > Coastal | place: USA: Chesapeake Bay...
AGTTACTTCCGCATTACCAAATACTTCAGCGTTCTGGTGTACCTCCCCGCCGCTGGATATTACTGCATTACCATATACTTTAGCATCCTCCCAAACTGTTGAGTTACCGTTAGTTTTACCCATACCTGTTACAACGGCGTTGCCATATACATGAGCCCTGTTATGTACTAAGCAATGTGAATCTATGCGCGCATTACCATACACATGGGCTTCACCCGATACTCTGGCAGAATCACTCAACACAGCACTACCATACACTTGGGCTTCACCCTCAACCGATGCATCATCTTTCACTTGTGCATTTTCATACACCTTAGCATCATGATAAACCCAACAATTCCCATCATGACTTAGATTTTTCTCTGATTCTATGTATCCACCATAATCACCGCGTTTTATTGATCCACCGTAAGCGCGAACATTAATTGGTTTCAGTGCTCTAATACGATACAATGTAGAACCATTAACTCTTATCGTATCATCACGCAGTAAAATATATTTACCCTCTTCATCAAATAAAGATAATTGGTTAGGGTCAGACTCGCTGTCTTCAAACAATAAATTTTTCAATTTCAATTTCATTTTTTTCATTTTTATTTTCCTTTATTACAAACTAATACACCATATGAATCATTATATGTACTACTATAAATATACAAAAAATATACAAGACTTACAGATTATAGATAAAAAAAGGGTACCATTTCTGATACCCTTATAAATGTAGTTAATTAGTTTCTCTAAATAACTCAGTAATTCAAGTTAACTATTAAATAGTGTGCAATCCTTCCACAAAGATTTGACCGTAAAACTCAGGACGCAACATTTCTTTCGCGTAACGAGTCATTACTGCCTTTCTTGGTGTAAAGTTATTCGGATCGTGAATTGTTGGAGTCATTATTAGTGGAATGTATGGTGCATAAACCGCTCCTGTTTCCAAATACTGTGCTCCTCTATAACCCATTAAAATAGTATTCTCTTTCATGTAAGGTGACTTGTAAACAGTAAATCTGTTATTAATAGTTCCAACCTTTCTTGAACCCATTGAGAATTTATTTGCAGAACCATCTGTATCAGCTGCGTATCCTGGAATACTTTCCAAAATAGTTGCTATTGTCGGAGATGTTACAAGGAAGTTTGCACCACCTCTGAATGTCAAACGATCAATTTCATTACTCACTGCTTGGATCTTAGTACCTAGTGTTTGGAACCATGTACCTTGATTGTAAGCACTGACGTTTGCTGCTGTTTGACTGAACGTAGAAGATACAGAATCATACTCATATCCAAGTCTTACAGACCAATATTTTGTTGTCTGTGCATTCGATCTTAGCATATCAAGTATTTCAAGATCAATTTCCCTTGAAACATACTCACCAAGAATTCCTGTCAGCTCTGCTTCTGCATCAATGTTTTGGTAAGCATTGATATCTTGAGCAAACTCAGGAGTCCAAACAGCTTTCAACTTTCTTGTCTTAGCTGTAAGTGCTTGTGAGTGGAACTCCAAGTTCAATTCTGGAATATCAAGTGGATCTTCACCTGTTTTTCCTTCTTCGAAATCACCACGAGTTGTGTCAGTTGGCTGTTTTTGGTAAAATATTCTAGCATCACCAACACCATCGGTGGCCAATGTAGAAGAACCAGATATCAAGAATGTAATTTGTGTACCTGCAGAATTTACTGATGTAAATTGGTTGTATTGTGTATCAATACCCGTACCTGAAACAGTAAATGCCCTTGGAGCTTCTAGATCCGGATTAGTCAGGTTACTTGTCAAGAAAGTAAGCGTGTATAGATTTGAACCTGCTGCTGCTGCAGATGCTGAAAATTCAGTATCAAAATTAATGTTGGTAGTGTAGTTTGCTGCTACGATTGATCCGGATGCTCCTGTTGGAGTAATAGATCCTGAAGCATACAACGAACCTACATTATAATCATTAATTGAGTATGCAAATCTACCTTCACCATAAAGACCACCAGTTCCTACTGCTGTTCCTTTTGATGCATCAGTCACACCCCAAATTGAATCGTTTTGTGAAGTTGCACCAGAACCTGTTGTAAAGCCTGCTTGACCTGTTCCATATTTGAACTCCAACCAGAATACAAGTCCTGATGGTAGGTTCATCGGTTGTACTGAAACAAATTCCTTTGCAGTAATTTCACCAAAAATTCTTCTTACTAACGGTAGCGCAACACCAGCCCATTCTTCTGAACCTGCTGCTGTACCTGTTCGGTTTGCTTCCGTCATTAGTTGTCTTGCTTGATTTTCAAGTAATTGTGCCATGTTACCTTTTTCGTAATCATCCAAATTACCCTCAAGCAATCCTGTTCTTTGCCATTTTGATGTAAGTGCCTGGACTTCTTTTTTTCTTTGTCCTGCCTTATCCTTTGGCAATAAGCTATTAATATCCATTATAAAATTCCCTTTTTTTGTTATTTAGTAATATTTGCTAATTCTTTCCAGCGTGGTGCAAAATCATAAGAATCGTTTGATTTACTTGCTCTTTTGATTGCTCTAACTGGTGTTGATGCAGCTTCCGATAATTTATTTCTTGAATTCCTCACTTTTGGGGATTTCTCAGCGGGCGCTGTCAAATTTTCAACGATTGTTGCATAAATTAATTTAACTTCTCTTACAGATTGTGCACGATCGAATGCTTCCAAGATCTTATACTGTTGGTTTGGAGTCATTTTGTGCTTATTTGTGACCTTTGTCAAAAATAACAATTTTGAATTGAGTAAATTAACTTCAGAAATTGCTTCTTTCTGTTGTTTAATAACACTCATTGCTTCTGCAAGATCTGCCTTTAATTTAGCATTCTCGTTTTTCCATTCTTCTCCTGATGCCGTTAGCTCAACTTCCTCTTCAACTTCCTTTTCACCCATATCAGAACCTTCTAGCTCTGCTATAATCGCATCTAAATCTGCTTCAGTGACAGTCTCTTCATCTTGAACATCTTGCATATCACGGTTTTCACCGTCCATTGCCTCTTCAAGATCAACATCATATTCATCCATATCAGCCATTTCTTCTACAGAATCTTCTGCTTCGAGTTCCCTTAGCAACTCTTCAAGTTCATCGAGTTCAGGGTCTTCTGCAGCTGGAGCTTCTGGAGCTGGTGCTTCTGGAGCTTCTTGAGCTGGTGCTTCTGGTTCCATATCCATAACATCAGTGTCTGGAGCTTCTGGTTCCATTTCCATCTCATCTTCCATCTCATCTTCTTCTTCAGATAATTTAGTTGTGATTAATTCTCGAACTGTTGGTTCGAATGTTTCAGTTAAACGTGCAATTGCTGTTTGTACCGCGGTTTCCCGGATCGCTTTAGCATCTGCTACGGCTTCATTCAATAATTGTGAATTCAGTTCCATAATACAAAAATTCCTTATTTGTAATATAAGATTATTGGAGAATCTTAATGTGTGGTTTGAAATTAGTTAAATTGGATATTGAGGATCCAATATTTATACTATATATATAGTATTTAAAAATAAGAAACACTGCTTTTTTAGAAAAAACTGAATATTATCGCTGTTTTTTAGCAATCAACAAACTCGGATCCACTAAATCGACTGAGTTCTTGTATAGCTATATAAGCGGATTTGTAGATATTTTCTCCCTCGTTAATATCATAATCAAACGTGAATGTGAATACATCCAGCGGTGTAATGTAGCGCTCCCTGGATTCCTTGTCCGGATATACATATATCATTGCTGATGCTTCCGGTTGTTTAACATACGTCAAATGTAATGAGTCATCTACACTAACATACTTTTCTACCACCTTTTCAGAAAGTATTATTTTATGAACCTTTAAAATAGCATTTTCGTAGATTTGATCATTTTCTGTATTATGGTAATTGACTTGTAACATTATATATTTGTTTTGAATTTGTTTCGATATTTTGCTGCATCCAGGGTGCGTTTTCTTTTTGTAGATGGTTTTGTGTATTCTCTATTATTATAGAGTGTTTCAATTTTTTTGGACATTTTTAAATCCTGTTTCCAGAATCGAATTGCCGATTGTAAATCCCCATCAACAACATTAGCACCAATACCACCACTGAGTTGCATTTGGTGTCGTTTCTTATTTTTATTCATTTTTTGTAATTTAAAACTATTAATAATTATGACAAATTTTTAGTAATATTAGTAACCCGTTTTTCCATTGCGTCATATATTGAATACCACCCATTCATAAAATCTTCCTTGGTCATTTCTCCATAATTTTCATCAATGTGCATTTCCATCCCAACTGCAGCATCTTCAATAGCATCTTCAAGAGCTATAGATAAGCTCTTGTTTTTAAATTGTTGTGATTTCATAATAGCAGAAGAATCCTCGTTTTTTGATTTTTTTAAGAGGTCGCGTGTCATCAATTCAACAATCTTTTTTAATTTTTCATGTATTCGGTCTTTATTGTTCATAGCTAATTTTAAGATGTTTGATTAGTTAATGTACATATTTAATTCATACTTATTACCACCCATTCCGTAGATTTGAATATGTAAGGCTTTTTTCTGTTCCTTGCCGTTTTTGTAGAGTGCTAAAGTATCTCTTTTAGTGGAACCCTCTTTAGGCTTAAAAAATGCATTGTCATATGCACTACCATATTCTTCTTGGTCGAGGTCATATCCTCTTAACTTTGCATATTTCTCAACCTCGTCAATAGCAGATGAATACTGATTATGATAAACCTGGTAGTCGTTTGCTGCTTCATCAACTGCACTTAATTCTTGATTTATACCTTTTGACATCACTGCATCATTTAATTCCTGTTCCAATTCTTTTTTCTTTTTTGTCAGGTCTTTTAATTTCTTTGTTAAAGCATCTTTTTTAGAACCCTCGGCACCTTTCCAATCTGCAACAATGGACTTCATTTTATCAACTGTTTTCCCCCACTCCCTCTGTACCACTCCTATTGAGCGCGCTTCGTCAATTTTATCACTTGCAGGTGCAAAATCGTATACACGCTTATCGTAAGCTTCGTTTACCCCATCAGTGAATAGTTTAGTTAAATCATCCATTTTGGCTTTTACCAATCCCTTTTTAAGAGTGTTCACAACCACATCGTTTCCTTTGATTGAATAAACTGTACCAGTTAAATTTTTTGATTTGATATGAACATCATCAAACTGTTGGATTTTATCAGGCCCTTCGTTTACTGATTCACCCATTATTTTATCTAATGATTTCTCACTATATTGTTTAGGTGAATGACCTGGTTTTTGAACATCATAAAACCACTCTTGTTTTCTTCCTTTACCCCAAACACTTGTTCCAATGATTTTACCTACTGGCGTTTTTTGTCCTACTTTGTATTTGGTTTCTTCGTTTACGGATTCGTTGAGTTTAGATTTTAATTTTTTAATTACAGAATTTACCGAATCATTATCGCTGATTGTTAGTACCTTTTTATCATTACGGTATAAATCGTGATCGATTACATAAAACATACCCTTAAAATTCTTTCTTAATGCATCTCCCAATATAAATTGGAATCTATCAGATAATTTTGATTTTGGCCAAATACCTTCATTTACGGATTCTTTCTTTACACTTCTCTTTTGAAGAACCAATTTATTTATTTGTGAGAATAAATCTGCAATATCCTTATCCAACTTTTTCTCATCCGCACTCATAGGTGCTTCAATATCTACATCAGAGTAAAGTTTCTTTTTCTTAGCAATCAAAGCATCTACTTTTTTAAGTAAATCATTTTTAGCCTTGTCCAAATCTTTGATTACTTGGTCTGGTGTTGATTCGTTTACTGATTCTTTTTTAGTTACAGTTTTCATACCTGTTTTCTTGATATTTTCTGCAAACTGTGCTTCTTTCTTTTCCCATTCGTCTTTACTCATACTACCAATACTTCTTATACCTGATGTATTTAGGATTTTATCCATATTTTTAGACATAAACATATTGGCCGCACGTTGAGATTTCTTGGTATGAAGAAGTTTCTTTCTACCATTATCTTTTTCAACATAAACAACAAACTCACCACTTGCTTCATTTACTGATTCATTTTGCGCATCATGCCATGCAATTTCAAAATCAGCAGGATCAAAATTATAAAATGATATTAAATCTACAATCTTTTCATTCTGAGAAGGATCATCATCCCCTCTTTTAACTCCAGTAACATCATAATAATTTTTTGTAATAAAGGATGCTAATTCTTGTTCAGATGGTCTCCTACCTAACTTCTTTAATACTTTTTCTACTGTATTATATTTTGCTTCACTTAAAGTATGCTCTAGAGCTAACTTATCAATAATAGGTTGTTTTTCTTCTGAATCTAAATAATGGTATGCTTTTGATACGTAATCTTTTGCTAAGATTAACTTTGATTGCCACCAGTTAGGAAAATCTACTTCTCCATCTAATTGGTCATACTTAGATAATTTCTTATATAATCTAGCAGCATACGTTGCTATTTCGTAAGAAGTTGATTTTAACATACCTGGTTCATCGTCTTGATGCCCTACGTCTAAATCATCTCCGTGTGCTATTACTCCATTTACTGAGTCGATTATTTGTTCTTCTACGCTTTCAAACGTATGTTTTGCTAATCTACTAAAATCTTTATAAGGAGCTTTATGTTTAGCAGCAAGTTGATCCATAATTTTTAACCACTCTCTCTTTTTCTTTCTAGGGTCAACCGGCGGTAAAGATCTTTTTAACCAATAAAGATAAGCCATTAAATCTTCTGGATCATTTTCCCACCATCTTTCCTGCGGTTTTATTCTATGAAAAAGAGACCCGTTTTTATCAGAATTAACAGATTCAGTTTGTATTGTTGGTTTCATAATACCACCTACCGGATAATATCGAGATAGCTTTTGTCCAATATCATCAAACGCCCCATTAAAACGTTGATTAAGTTGAACCATTTCATTGCAGGATTTTTCCAAGACTTTATATGCCTCTTTCAAATTTTTCATATCACGCGATATAGTAACTTTATCAAACCACTCATCACCTTGCTCCATGATAATTGCTTCTGCCATTTCTACAATTTCATAAATTTCATTTTTTCTCCTAATTAACTCATCATCTGTTAGGAAGCCTTCGCGAAGATGTGGGTAGTTTTTACAAGACTCTAAAAATTTCTCCTTTCTTGTTTTATCAACTGGTAGTTCTGTTACTACATCTTTTATTGTTTCCGCTATTCTTTTTTTAATATCCATTTAAATTCCTTATTGTATACAACAAACGCCTGACAGTTCACATATTATATCTCGAATTAATTCATGAGCCATATTATTAGATCCGTTTGATATTTGAACCGACTCATTTACTTGCTTCATAAAAGCATTATGTGTGCTTGGATTTGAAACAAAATCCCAACAGACTAATTCAAAATCTGGTTGCACTTCTACTGTCACTTCATCCAATTGCTTTACAGAACCCATTCCACGAGAACTAATCCCGACTGTTACACCCGCTTTAAATAAATTTTTAAGTATATTACCTGACGGCGTGTCTAATATCTCAACTTTGCCATATAAATCATCACCGTTCCAATAGCAATCCAAAATATTATGCGATACATTTTTTAAATTAACAATATTAGAATCTGGATGGTCGAGTTCTCCTAAAGCCCTATTTTCAGCAATTTCGACTTGCTTATATCTCTGCACTTCTCGTTCTAATATTTGTCGAGGATAAACCCTGCCGTTTTGGTTTTTTGCTTCTGCCCTTTGTAGGACGCCCTCTACAATAAATCGACCAGGATTTTGTGTAACCGATTCCATAATTCTGGAATGATTATATTTAAATGGCATATATTCAACTAATAATTTCTTCATCAATTACCCAGTTATTGTTCTTAATCTTATTTATAGCAGACTTCTTAAAAATCCGAAAGCATCACATTCTCGATGAAAGTCGTGAATTGCTCTAGAAACTCACCCGTCAATAAGTCGGGACCAGAGTCTCTATATTGCTCAATTTTAGAAATTAAAATATCGGCTACCTCATTTTTTTCATCCTTTAATTCTTCTAATTCTTCATCCGTGAATTCGAATTCGTCTGCCTCTTCATTAACCGCTTCATTAAGGTTTTCTTTAAAGAATCGGTTGTAATTTTCTGTTAATGTATTCATTCTATTTTCCTGCTTTTTCTTCTTTGTGCTTTACTCTGAGCTGGCATTATTTAATATTTTGTTTGAACCAACGATCTATCCAACCTTTAAGTTCTTTTTGTGCTGGTCGTATATCACTCGGTTCCGTAAGTGGACCGTTTTTCCATTTTTCCCATTGTATTTGAATTTCACCTAGTGCGTTAGCTATCTTAGGCATATCCATTACTTCAACATATTCCTCATTGACTTTAGTCTCTTCATTAACCGATTCATTAACTGCTTTACTAAAAGATTCCCAACTATCAACAGGTTGACCATTAACTTCAATTGTTCCTTCATCAGTATCAAAGTAAATCTCTGATCCGTCGTAGGTAAGATCCAATACTAAAGTATCATAACCTCTACCGATTGCAGTTCCACCTACAATTCTTTCACCAGCCTTTTCAGCCCAGCGAGCAATTTGTTGTACATCTCTAAGAACACCCCTTTCCTTTGCAAATTTTCGAATGTTGCTAGGAATTTGTGCTTCATTAAGGTTTTCTTTAAAGAATCGTTTGTAATTTTCTGTTAATGTATTCATTCTATTTTCCTGATTTTTCTTCTTGAACGCTACACTTTCGGTAATCTGTTACCAACTTTTTCAATTCACCAATTGCCTTTCTAGCTTGTTGCTGTGATTTTTTTGTTGTTCCATTGTGACATTCTTGGAAATTGTTCCATAACTCACTCATGTTTTCAAATAATTCTTGCTTGTTCATAGTTTATTCTATTTTTTTTATTTACTAAATTCTCTTATTTTATTGCCAATACGCAATAGACGCTCACCAATTTTTCCAAATTTTTGGATAGTCGATTTAAAAAATACCGTTTGGTCTGCACCGACTTCAGTCTTAAGCTTCATCACTCTATTTAATGAACGTTCCATTTCATATAATTGATTTGAAATTTCTTTAATACTTTTATTGATTTTTTGTCGAGTTGTTGCGCTTGAATCATTTTTAAAATCATTATATGATACTTCATTTAATATGTCGTGTAGATTTTCAAGAATGTGTTCATAGTACAATGACGGTTCTGAATATCCTTTTGGTACTCTCTTTTTCCATTTTGATTTAGATCCTGCAAATGCGTTTGGTGTTTGATATTCACCTCCAGCTCCTGCTGTTGTATTTTGTTCTTCAACATCCTCTATTTCTTCATCCTTTCTCCAACCCCCACCTGCAGCTTTGTATTTTTTGGCTGCCCATGCGTTTGCATATGCAGATGGATAAACATCAAACTTTTTCTTTGCTTGTGATTTGTAATATGCCCATTTTTCAGGATCTGTTGGTTTATTTTTTTCTGTTAACATCATGCTCCAGTTTTAACATATATAGGTTTCTGGCCTTTTTTCTGTTCGCCGCCTTTTTTAGAATCGCCGCCTTTTTTCTGTGCTGCGCGTTTTCTGTTTACAAATGACGCAATTCCCTTTTTTCCTAATTTAGATGCCTTCTCTTTTGAAAGACACGCTGAATATGGATCGCCCTCCTTTGCATCACCACATTTTCCTACCTTCTCGCCCTTTGAGTTGTATCTATCCCAACCACCTCCTGTTGATGAACCTTTGCCACCTTTGCCGAACCATTTACGTAAATCTTCTGAAATAATATCTATCAATTTCATTTGTAATTCCTCTGCAAATTTCCAATCAATTCATAATATTTCAGCATAGATGATATATGTTCATCTTTAATTCTCTTTGATGTAACGATACGATTCAACAAATTAACAACTTCAGTTAATTTTATTTTGAGTGGAACATCATATGTTTGCTCTGTTAACGAAGTCAGCGTATTTCGAATATAATCAACTTCAGAATAAATGAATTGTTGAAATTCGGAAGTAGACACATTCTCATTAATAAAACGATTTATCAATGTTTTTTGTTTTTGATTTAATGTTTTATATTTTTTATTAAATCGCTCAACAATTAATTTAAATACAACTGGTGATAATTCGGGATCTTGTTTTGTTTCTACAATATTATTTTTTTCCGCTGTTAGATGCTCAAGAACTGTATCGCAACTATTTAAATGTGATACTACGGTGTCTTTTCCGGAATATTCAAATAATTTATAAATAGACGCTAATAATTTGTAATTGGAAATTCTTGAATCAAAGAAACTGTCAATATCATAGTGTTTCTTAATCTCGGATATCAACTTGTATTTTTCTCTTTTTAGCTCATTTGTATTTATCTTTGACTGCCTTTCTAAAATAATATCCAATAATTTATTTGCAGTGCTTGGTTTTTGATTTGTTTTATTAAGCAACATATGATAGTAACTTAATTCTTCTTGTAATACTGATCCTGCTTTGAAATACTTTTTTATTAAATCTAAAGAAGCATTCTTTTTATTGGAAAGAATATCGGTTGCTACTTGTTTTGATAATAACTCGAAAAGTATACCGGTATTCTTAAGTTTATTATGTTTTACTTTTTTGTTCATACGCTTAAATAATTCAATAACTTACAATTATATCCTATACTTATATAAGTAGTGATAAATTAACTCAATCGTCCTGCACTAATTGATTTTCGTCTAAAATATCTAAAGTCGCTTCTTGATTTTCTTCCCGGAGATTTACAACTTTATTATTAATTGAATTTATAACTTTCTCAAGATCGTATGATGCTTGGAGTTTTGTTTCAAATTCCTTTCGACCAGATGGATCTCTTCCATATATTGGATCTCGATCACGTTCAAATGAACCGTATTTTTTAGGCCTGCCTGGATTATTCTCGCGGCCGTCTTTTTTGTATAGTGATTTGATATCTACAGGATCTTGTTTTGTCAGATTTGATGCTAATTGCATCGACACGATGTCATGTGGTGTTCCATAACTTTTACCAGATATTGCTGGATCATTACCTTCCTTAGCAATTTGTTCTTCTCTAAAATCTCGTTTTATATCACCCAGAATTAATTCTTGTTGTTCTTCCCATTCTTCCGGAGTCATATTAAATATTTGCTCATATATCCATTTTTTTGAAAAGAATTTTAACTCACGCATCTTTTCAATTAATCCCATCTTTTCATTAAGCAGGTCAACTTTTTGCCTTTCATATATTATAGATGGCGTAGTTAAACTCAAGGAGAATTCAGAAACTTCTGCTGCAGATAATCCTTGCATTCGCAAATGTATATGCCCTATTTTTTCCAACTCAGATACTACAATCTTCTGAATTCTTTCTATAAACCGAGCAAATTTAATATCTTCTGCTGCGAGTGTACCTTTACCATCAACACCTTCGTCATATCCTAAATACGCTGAAGGAATTTTTAAATTAGCCATTTGCTTTTTTTGCAAATATTCAATGTCATTTAAACTACCTTCGTTGCCGAGCCCCTGTAACGTCTCGATTTCTGTGCCGCTGTCACCACCCCTGGTTGGTAAATAAAAATCTTCAAGCATATTCATTAAATTGAAACGCAGATTATAATCACCCGTTTCAGTATCCATATACGGTATCTTTTTCATAGAATTAGCAATCTCTTCAATATATCCATCGATTGACTCTGCAGGAAGGTTTCCGACATCTATTTTGAATACCCTTCTTTCCGGAGCTCTCATAATACGATGAATTAACATTGCATCTTCCATCATTGTTAATTGCTTCCAAATTTTTCGGGCACCTTCCAGCAATGATTTTCCATACGGTATAAAATTAGTATCTGTTAATACCCTAAAATGCGCAATTTCATGATATTTGAACTCATCCTCATCTTTCATATATGAAGAATATGAAGATTTACCTGAATATCTGTATACAGTTTCGTTTTCATTGTCTCCTGTAAAATCATCACGTTTTAATAAACTCGGATGTATTGGAACAACATCAACAATTCCTAATGCAGATCGTGTATTTAGGTAGAGGAAAAAATCACCATACTTACACAATGACCTAATCCAATGCCACAAATTAAACTCGATATTAATGATATCATAATACAGGTTATGCAATAATCGCTTTACAGAATCGTTATCACTATGGATTGCCAAAACTTGGCCATGTTCGTTTTTCACAGTACATTCATCTGCATATATATCAAGTGCTGCAGATAATATGGCATCACTGTCCATTTGGTCATACTCCATATATACACGATTTCGTTCAGCATCAAGCTTATCTATATCATTTTGATATCCTCCATATCCATACCCAAATTCCCTTTTAGGGGTATGAATTGATTTGTATCTTGAATTGATCGTATTTCCAATTGACTGCAATCGATCATAATCAATCGTTGTTATTTTTCCAGAAGGTAGATATTTTACAATAACCTTTTGGTTAAATAATCGATTTATTGTTTTTCTAATCTGCGACATAATTTTCTTTTATTTTTATTTACAACAACCATTTTGTTGATATCGTATTACCTTTCCCATCGGACATTGTCCACGGATCATTAGCACTTCGATGATTAGTTGTATAGACTTTTTTATGTGTATGCTGTAATGCCTTTTTTGTCATATCTATCCCAATGCTTTGTAATTTTAACGCAGTGTCCCTAACAAACAACCCAATACCTAATGCCATAACTGCATCATCTTTTCTGCCTGCTCTTGCTTGTGCTTTACCATTTAACCACACAAATACATATAATTGTGATAACAATCTTTTAGAATATACTGTTAGTGATTTTTCAGCAAAATACCTCTCCAACTTTGAAATAATCATGGGTCGATTAGCTGTGTTGGTTGTGAAACCAGGAACTTTGTCTTTTTTTGACTTTAGATCATATCCTTTTGATATATGCTTTACCGGGTCAACATATACATCAGATCGATAACTGTAATAAATATTGCTATATCCCATATCGATTGCTTCTTGTACTGTATCCCATCCTATATTTTTATTCTCAATTACGAGCATTGCTGTATTATATTCTGTGGCTATTGCAACGGCCATTTTCCCTAAATCCCTAGGTGATACCTTACCTATATACTCAGCAACTTGCGTCATTCCTTCAACATCAAATACTTGAATGCATGAATCGTCACTACCATCACCACGTGCCACATCAACAGAAACAATATATGGTTTTGTATAATCTGTATATTCCCATATCCAATAATCTCCGTCAACACCACGCCTTTCTAATGGTTCCTTTGCAACATTGTCTTCATACCATTTTATTATTTCACCATCTATTACTGAATGACCTGATGTTAAAAAATCACAATCGCATTCTTGAGCTGCAAGTTTTGCACCCAAATGCAATGTTTGTTGATCGCGCCATGCTTGATCTCTTTCTGGATGTAGTGACCAATGCAATTTAATTGGATTGAACGGATCTAAGCCATCTGCTGCTGTGCCCATTTCTGCGTCAGTCCACAATTTATGAAACAAATTATCAACGCCATTTGGAGTAGATAATACAATAGCATCACCACCCGTTGCTAGAGTCATCTGTGCAGATGCCCATATTTTTTCAATATTATCAACAAATGCGGCTTCGTCAATTATTAACAATGATAACGCTTCAGATCTACCAGCTGTTGGTGATGACGATACTGCTTTAATACTTGATCCATTCCCTAATGTAAACTCCAATTTATTATCATCAATCACCCTTTCTTGTAACCAAGACGGTAAATTTCGATGCATTAATTTAACTTTATGAACCAAATTTTTAGCGACATCTTGAGTTGTTGCTATTACTAATACCTTGTAATCACTACGAAACCGCATATTAATTAATGCATATGCTGCACATAATGTAGAAATACCCATTTGTCGGGATTTCAGTATAATATTAAATCTGTGTTTAATGAGCTCGGCAAGAGTCTTTTCTTGGAATGGAAATAATTCAAATAAAATCTTGCCTTTAAGAGCGTGCTGAATTTTGAAATATTTTTTTATTGCATACGCATAGTCATTTGTACACTTTGACAGTTCTAATTTAACTAATTCTCGAATGCTCTTTTTTGCCGGCATATTTCATTGTATTTATCTAATTGTTGATACTATGTATGCACCGGAATATATCACAATAGCGCCAACCACTACTCCAGAGATGAAATTAAATGTTTTTGATTGATACCACTTTTCATCCAAGGCTGGTATTTTTAGGAATCGCTCAGATAATGATCTATACATTAATATTTCTTGATCTTTTAATGCAAGAATTTGATTATTCTGCACTGATAATTGTTCAAATTTTGTAATCTGTGTTTTCAAACTCGTTATCTGCAGAGTCTGTACACTATCTAACATTTGATAGTTTTTTAGTTTTTTGGCAGATTCAATAAGAAGGCTCTTAGGTACTTTTATTGAATCAGATGTCTCCTGACCTAATAGTTGCATATTAGAAGTTAATACTAATATACAAAAAAATAACCAGAATTCCAAAAATATTCGCATTTTATTGCCCTTTTAATATTTCCAATGCACGTTCCAATTCTATCGAATTTGTATTTGCACTATTTCGCATTTCATATTCTAACGTAATCAATTCCTTTTTCAAGTCTTCGATCTCCTGCAATGTAATGATTTTATCAGATTCTATTAACTCAATATGTGCACTGATTATTGAGGTCGAATCAATTACACCATTAATTTCTTTTTTTAATTTTTTGAAATCGTATGTTGTATCCAATATATTATAGGTTACAAATACAACAAGGCTTATTGCAATTAACACTAATATTACAATGTTCCAAATGCCACTTTTTTTTGATTCTGTTTCGATTTTTATTGCCATATCACTTATATTTTTTTAATGTATCCAACGCAACTTTTTTATATGCATAATACTCTTCACGCAACTTCTCAGCAGATGCTGCATCTCCTTCCCAAGTTTCAGCACTACCATCCTGATTAACGTATCCGTGCTTGCCTGACATATGATCAACTACAATTTCGATCTCTTTATCTGCTTGCTCAAAAAATGCAGTTGCATTAGCTAACATTTGCTTGCGTTCATAATCTTTAAATGTACCTTCGAATTTCATTTTTGTTTCCAAACGAAATTGGCAATCTGCACATCTTCCAAATTTAGCACGAAACCTCTTATCTAATTTATCATATTCCTTTGTTCGGCAATCATCTAAACAATTTGGATATTGTTGGATGTATTCACGAGCCGCTCTTAGTTCTTCCGCATTCGGCGAAGATTTAATTCGATAACCTTGCTTCTGTTCCCAAATTGCAATAACATTGCCTTCTGCATCTAATTCTGGCCATTTTTCTCCCACTTCTCGTTTTTTATTGCGCTCCTTTGTTGCTTCAGCATCAGAAAAACCAACAGTCTGTCGAGTTTGTGTGAAATGTGTGCCATCCAACATCTGCCGAATAGCTTTTATATTTTGTAACTTTGCCATTTATTTATTTTGTGTTAAACCACGAAGTTGAGAAACTACTGCAGATAATTTTGATCTTGGTACACCTACAAATTCCGCGAATTTTGCTATTGCTTCTGCTTTTTCTTGATCGGTTTTAAAATCCATCAATTTTTTAATCGACGAGTTATTTAATCTTTTGAAAAATCGCTCAACTTTACTCTTTTTAAAATCACTAACAGAATCATCGTAGTTTGGTTTTTCGGCTTCTTGCATTGTGCTTTGATTGATTCTTTGTTCCGCTAACTGTGTTTTTTTTAGAGTAGACTCGAGGTGCTTACTAATTCCTTTATAGATGTTGCTTTTATCCATTTTGTTCCTTTTTAATAATAAATATAAAATAAAATCAAATTTACTTATCTCTTAAACCGGAAAATTCCTAATAATTGATTGATAGGTTGAAAAGTGCCTGTAAACTTCATTAAATTGCCTTTGTAATTGAATACAATTCCTTCCGCCGGTACGATATTTTTAAAACCACCCAAATTTTGCAATTTAGTTAAATGTGCTGTAACTGCATCCAATACGGCTGGATCTTTGCTACCCTTGGCTTTTTTAATCAGTGATTGTATTCGCTTTTTAATCTGCACAATAGTTTCATTAGGTGCTGCTGTTAGAAAGTCATTGATATTAGATAATACTTCAAGTCCTAATTCCAACATTACAGATTCTAACGGTGCCTTTATTTTTTTATAAAGCGATTTCAGTTCATTGCGATCGAATTCACGTATCTTTTCAAATTCATCCCCAAAAACTGATCTTGTTAATCTAACTGATTTGTCTCCCCTAGACCATCGAGCTATTAGAGCATCTCTCAGTTCATCTGATACATTGAATTTCGAATCAATTACTCGACCAATCATAGAATCTGTATAATCACCAATAGTTGCATTTGTACTTAATCCTGCGCTGTTTGCTATTTTGCTAAGACGGCTTTTAAACTCAGATGACTTTTTATCAAAATCATCAGTTGCAGCCAATTTTAAAACTTTGGGTGCAATAATAGAAAATGTATCTTGCTGACTTGCATTTATTTTTTCTATTACTTTTTGAAGTTGATTTGCTATTTGTGGCATATTTTTTACTGGTTTGGCATTTTCATCAAATTCTACCATTCCAAGCAAAACTAAATACGCAGCTTGCCCGTAATCAATAACATTTCGAGTACCAGGAAATAATATTTCCATATTAAGAAAACGCTGACCGTTTTTAAATAACGTGTTTAGCGTATCTTCTGGTATATTTTTTAATGCAGTTTGTAAATCGCGCATTGCCTCCACAAATGCTGTTGTAATATTCCCACGACCTGCAAATTTACTTGCTACATCTTGAAGCGACATTGGATTTAGAATTGTTGATTTATTTCGTGCAGCACCCAATTTTCCATCTTTATACGTAACCATTAAGTTTTGTCCATCTAACTTTTCTTGTACCGGGCCTTCAATATCCAGTTCACCTTTCAATGACCGGTCTACTAAAGTAATCAAATCATTAAATGTAAATGATGGATTGTCGATTGGATGACTCATATGTCCAAAAGCGCCGCCTTCCATAATCAATCCTTGTTTCATGAATCCTTGTTGGATCTCTTCATTTTTATTGATTTCAATCGCTCTTAATTGAGCTAACGCTTTTTCTTTAGTTGAATGAGTACCTAATCGCTTTCCCCCTTTTTTAGGATATACAACCCACTTATCTCCCACTTTTTTGATAGTCTCTACTACGAACGGTTTATCATTTGTCAGAAAATTATTCTTTCTCATTATGGTTTTTGCCACAAGATCAAATTCTTTATTATTGTCGTCCCATTGCATTATGAAAGGTAGATTAATTTTGGTTGATAAACTTTTAATAATTGCATCGACATTAATATTATCATCTAATTTTTCGCCATATTTTTTAAATACATCATTAAATATATCTTTCAATTCGTCTGAAGTAATAGGCGTTTTATTTCTAGGATGATTCAGTCTTTCATAAAAATGACGAGTAAATACAATATCAATGCCCAATTCAGCAAATAATTCGTCAGCAAACCGTTCTATATTTTTCAGTTCTGATCGTGATATGTTTTCATGAATATGTTCACGAACCACTTTGTTATTTAAAGATAAATCTGCATCAAGATAATTGACTACTTTATTATTAGATCCAATGCCATTTGCAACGTGTGATTTCCAATTACTAAATGCAATTGAATTTTGTGTGTCCAAAAAATAATCAGTACCAGCATTCCCTACACCGGCAGGAAAAAATGACACGCCCGGAACTGGTCCGTCAGGCCAATCGGTATCATATATAGGCAATTCTTCTATATTATTAATAATCCAATCAATAATTTCCCAGTCAGGATGCATCTTTGCTGGATCTTTCATTGAATTTTTATATGATTTTACATCACCATACATAAACCGAGGACCATCATCCACTGAAGAATTTCCCGTTGATACAGATACCTCATTTAATTCATTAACAAGTTTTGAATTTATAATAACTTCAGGAAATTCCTGCTGTAATTTAGAAACAGCTTTGATATTTTTTATAGAATCGTCATAAAAATTAACTATTTTAATACCACGCTTTATTTGCGATTTAATCCAATCAGCTTTCTTTTTAGGGTCGCCAGATGCTAATGGCACAACATATACATCTAAACCAAATTTGTCTTTTAGATAATGTTTTACCGGATACCCCAATGCACGTGCAGTTAATATTGTTGTTCTACCTACATGAGTTTTCAAAGATCGCATTAATTTTTTAATATTATCTTTTATCGGCGATGCACTTTTTATTATTTTACCAAATTCAGCAAAATCAAATTTATCGCCCTTTTTTGGAACATATTTTGCATATTCTGCAGGTGTTAACGTTTGTGTAGAACCATTGCTATGAATTACTTTAATAGATGCATCGGTTTTTGCTAATGTATCATCAAAATCAAATACGTTAAGAATATGCCCCTTTTTTTCAGATAATGACTCGTTTGTTTGACTAAACTTCTGTGATAACATATCATGCAACCCAATATCATACCAACCAAATACTCGGTCGAATTCCTCGGGCGTTGCAGATGGAATAAACTGCCTTAGTTTTGTACCTGACATTTCGCCGAATCCAGGAATATTAATGCTTATATGAGGTGCTGTTATTATATACGCATGCTTACTAAATGGCTGTAAATTGTTTTTATTTGATTCGTAATCTTGAAAATACCCAGGTGAACCATCCTTTTTAGTGAAACTGATTCTGTTTGCATCCTTCTCACCATAAATCATAACTACCGCGGTATTATCTGCATTAAATGTTTTTAATAACTCCTCCGATCGATACGGACTTTTAACTTGAACAATTTGTGATCTCGGAATACCAGATTTAGCTATTATCGATTTCTTCTCATCAAAATTTAGAGGAGATTTACTATTTACTTTATTCGACGTGGTTATAAACGTATTAGAACGGCCGAATTGATTTTGTAACCACTCCATTGTCTTTTTATGGTGTGGACCGAATGGCTGAAATCTTCCTGGGTATATTGCAATTACCTTCATATTAATAAGTATGGATTTTTTCCTCTAAATTTTACTCGGATCAATAGTATTAACAATAGCAACAACTATTGCACCGATCCTTTCTTTTTAGTCTGTTAGGTTATTCAACTACTGGTTCTTCTGGTGGCTCAACCTGTACCTTGTCGGTAATCTCAAGATAACCTTGACCTTCTACTGTTTTAATATTAAAGTCAAACTTTTCAGTATTAAGCCAGATATGATTTTGGTATAAATCAGGATTATCTATTTCTCCTATCGGGTGCATGACTACGTCACTACCAATCCTTACCACTCTCATATTTGTTTGATCCATAGTAAATTCATCAAGGGCCCCCTCGTGAGGTCCACCCATTAACAAATTTTGAAATTGATTCCTTAGACTTGGATTATCTTTAATCAAGTCTTTAATCTGTTGTTCTGTTAATTCTATGTGACTCATTATGTCTCCTTTTTATTAAGTTTTTATGTTACACTATTGTATATGTTTAAAATAATTATATCGTTTTTGTTTCTCACCATACTTACTATTCCTGTTCCAGATGCAGGTATTGTTACGGAATCTGTTCCTCCAACGGATTTTACAGTACCGCCGTCTCCTGACACCACAGTAATAGTAGATGTATTTAAGGTGTCACCATTATTAAGTATTAGCGTGCAAACAACACCTGTTCCCATATTTGAAACTGTGCAATTGAACGTCCCGTCTACTGAAAATGCTTTAACATTACCATCGCTAAAATCAGAATCAAAGGCTGACGTTTTTTTAACTGTATCGTTTGTTTCAGCTACTGAGAGTTTACCTTTAACAATAGCGTTTCCTACTACATCAAGATCATATCCTGTATCAGCAATAGAAGTATCAGTCACTCCACCACCAACTCTGACGGATTCAGCTACAACCAACTCACCGA
>Ga0129345_1000236_pt1 | contig 19826 bp, 8 predicted proteins | sample CPBDNA_FD_94425 | JGI IMG/M metagenome (GOLD analysis project Ga0129345, IMG submission 94425) | Freshwater to marine salinity gradient microbial communities from Chesapeake Bay, USA - CPBay_Sum_20_0.8_DNA | ecosystem: Environmental > Aquatic > Marine > Coastal | place: USA: Chesapeake Bay...
CAGAGCACTTGTAATTCCCACTGAAGAAATTGGAATTACAAGAGATCCACTTGCATCAGTTGTTTCACCAGTAACTTGACTCGTTAAGACTAAGTTGGAATCTGCAAGGTCTACAGATGCTACGTTGTCCGATGAAATTTTGGAATAAAGACCACCTTTATTCTTAGCAAAAGGAATACCGACTGAGAATGTTGCAGTGGTAGTTGACCCTGGAAGTCCACCGTCACATACTCCAGTAACAGAACTTACTGAAGCAACGGTCATTGATGAACCATCAGATGCTACAGAAGAAACTCTGTTATATGTTTCTGTGCTAAGACCAGAAATTTGATATCTTAAGATTGTGCCAATCTTAACTCCTGAGAATGACTTTCCTGGAGAAGTTACGTTACCGCCAGTTGTGACAGTGATTGCATCTGCAACTCCAAATCCTTTTAAGTTGCTCTTCTGCAGGACAGTATCAGCAACAAAGTCTACAGAGTATCCAGAAAAAGTACTGGTGTCTTGATATACAGATTTTACATCTTCAATACCATAGACAATAGTGCTCTTAACAGACCTAGAGACTTCCGTTGTGCCATTAACTAAAAGTTGCTCACCGTCAATAAAAGTTCCTGAGGTTTGTCTTAGAGTAATGGTTGTGCCATTATCAATAGTAAAACCAGATGCACCACTACTTACGCCTTTAATGTATGAACCTACAGGTGCTTGTGCTGATGTTAACTCCTGATTTAATGTGAGCGATGTATAAGTTTGTACGTCAAACAAATACAAGTCCCACTCAGTCGTTGCTCCGCTATATGGGGCATCAGACAAGCTAAGTGAGTATAATCTTGCCTTTCCAACAAGAGTACCCGTTCCAGCAGTATTTGAAGACTTTCTTTGATTATAAAGATCTACAGTTTCTGTAGTCGTCGTAATCTTAGGTGTGCCAAATACATTATTAACTCTAATGAGAGTGCCAAACTCAAAAGGAACTAAAGAGTTTTCTACTGTTTGTGTATCTCTTGGTTTTTCTACATCAATGACAGTGGTGCTAATTGTTTCAATGTCATATCCTCTGACGTATGCCTTCCCAGGAGATATTTTTACAGATACAAGGTCTTCTGAAGGAGTGTTTCCTTGGTCAGTAATCTGACCTTCATTGAAAACACCTTCATTTGATATTCCGTCATTTAGTGATTCTTTGACTTCTACACCAAACTTACCTACAGAATAATCTCCAGATTCTTCGTAAGTTCTCTTAGCAAAGTAATCTCTAATCAAGTTATAGGATGATTTATCCTGCAACTTCTTAATTTCACCTTCATCAATTCTAATTAATTCTACGAAAGTCTTGTCAGTATAATCTGTTAGACTTTTCTTAGATAATGTTGCAGAAATCTTTAGTCTATCAGCACCAGGTGCTGCGTAATTAGAAAATCCTTTGGCATTATCATATAATGAAGATTCGTCTTTAGCAGTTACTAACTCTTCAAGTATTGTAAGACCAACTCTGTAAGATGGGGTGCCACTATATGCGTCAAGGATTATTCTGTCCTGAGACACATTCACAAAGGTGCCTCTGATAAAATAAACACCGTCTCCTATAGAAACTGAAGATCCTCTAGCACAAGCACTTTGTGATACTAGTGTAACTACACTTTCACCCTCACTTACCGTAGTGTTTCCGTATGTGAAAGCGTTTTCTGTAAGAAGCACTTCTCCATTAGTAAAGTATTCAACTGCATTATCACTTCCAGAATTCAAATACTTTACAAAGAGAGTTGGCGAATCAATTCCATCTACTTCAGAAACTGCTGAATATCTATCAACTACAGCAACTATTCCTGATGTCTCTCCTCTAAGACGCTTCCCAACCAAACTAGATGCATAGGCAGAAACACTAATACCTAAGTGCTCTTCATTTATCTTTACTGAGTAGTATTCGGAGTCATAATTAACATTTCCAGGGATCACCATTGACCCCTCTTTAAACATATGACTACCGAAAGACTCTATTTGGTCTTGCAGTATCGACTGTAGAGTAGTTAACTCTCTAGCCTGGATTGGAAATCCTGGTTTAAATAAAACCCGATAAAAATTATTCTCCTTATCAAAATCGTCATAATATGGATTTATATTGAGATTCGTTTTCTGTGGCATTTTTTAAAATTCCAGGATAATTTTAACGTCTTCTTTTTGTCTAGAATTTCTTGATATCAAGGGACGGTTATCGAGATAAATGATATCTCCTGACCCTTTATTTATCTCAGGTGAAGCAATCCCATTTGTAAACTGTGCTCCAAGAGAAATAAGTTTTGTTCCTGTTGGATTTGTGCTTATTCCTGAGAAAGCAGTGTCAATAGAACCTGAGAAACCTCCAGTGCCAGTTACAGCATTTGCCGATGAAGCAAAGTCTAGAACCTTAGACAAGGTTGATACACCAACATAATCTACAGTGTCAAAGTCAGTCTGATTTAAGAATAATGTCCTATCTTGGAAATACTTAAGGACATTTGTTTCTGTATCATATGAGGAAACAAAAGCTTTAGCTTTAGCAGTCTCTCCAGTAATAGTTTGACTTACTCTTTCTCCAATTGAAACTGACCCAGTTACTGATGAAAACTTAATTGCTCCCAAAGAGGAAAATTCGTTTTCATCATATATTGCGGTAGAACCAAATGAAGTTGGATTCTTAACGATTCCAATTTGAGCAAAACTTGTGTCTACTGGGAAATCTCTTGTAGAGTCGTCAAATCTTGCGTAGACTAAAACCTTATCAGCACCAAGCTCTTTGTAGATATCATAACCGTGACCCTTTGATGGTGGGATAATAACAATCAACTCTGCCTTTGTGCTAGAGTTTGTGTTAATCGACCCCAAATCAACGATACCGTAAGTATATCCTTTTCCACCAGAAGAAACAATAGCGTCTGTAATTTGACCAGAACTATTGACCTCTACAACAACTTTTGCACCACTACCATCCCCAAGAATATCTACTTCGTGAGATCCTTGAGAATATCCAGCACCCTGTGCCTCAATGTATACTTTTTTTATCTGATTCTCATTTACATCCGAGTTGGCATTAGATCTGACTGCTGATATTTGGGAGTTTGATGAGGTATTCCAATCACTCGGAAGAGCAATATATTCTGTAGAGTCAAACTTAATAATATCACTTGGAGATACTGAAAAAAGATACTTCCAGGTGTATCCATCAGCACTGCTTCCTGCACTGGAAGGTTCTAAATCTGTAAATGTTGGTTCATCTACAGAAGCGTTTCCAGTTGTATTAATTCCAGACGACCCATTATCCAAACAAGTATATACCTTATACTCACTATTCATCACATAATAGTTTGAATCATAAAGTCTTGATGCTTTAGACACCGCAGACAGATTGGACAAACTATAATCATGACGATACATATCGTATTTTGTACCCCTAACCCAATTAACTCTTCTAACAACACGTCTGGCATTACTAGAAGTTACCTTCTTGCCAAACATCATTGCATCACCTACAAAATTTGTGTAGTCGATATTGTCAGTTGGATTTGGCGTATTTGAATCCCAGTTGGTATTTCTGCCATATCCAGATGTGGTTGGATTCGCCAATCCTACAAAAACATAATATGAGTTAGAGGTATTAGAAACGGAGTCTATAAAATTAGCCGCATTTAATATTCTAAACTGATCTGTTACAATTGCCGCCATCGTAAATAGCTTTTTTCTATATTTATAACTATCCTAGGTCCTTACTCAAACTTCCATTATTCCTCAAACCATATCCTCTTCTTTGAATCGATGGGAATGTTGACAATCCAGAATCAATTGTAAGACCAGTTACACCTATAGAAATTGGCGAATCACTTCTTGTAAATCCAGAAAGTCTTCCCCAAGAAAAACTTCCAACATTTACACCAGAGGTAGAAACTCCTGTAGTATCTGTGGTTGAAAGAATATTTACAGTTACATCAGCGACTGCACCACCAGAACCGAGAGGAAGATTCAAAGCGTGAATTTTGTAGATATTGTCTATAAATGTTGTGCCAATACCAACGGTAAATGTATCATTATTGTCAATAGAAGTTACGCCATTTCCAACGTGTGTATTTGAAATCAGAATTGGATATCCAGTATCAAGACCAACAAAAGAATCTGCACTTAAGAAAAACTTAATTGCCAAGTCTGTGCCAATACCAGAAACTGTAGAAATACCAGTTACAATGCCAGAGAATCCATTTACGGTTGTGATGTTTGTGATATTTTCATAAGATACATTTGATGTTGGCGCAAGAACCTGAGGTGGATTTGTATTTGTATACCCAAATCCTGGATTGGTAATCGTTACTGAAGCAATGCTCCCAGAAGTTATAGTCGCGGTTGCAGTCGCAGTTGTACCAACTCCAACACCAACTGATTTTGGTGCAGCAATAGAAAGTGAAACAGATGCGCCAGTATATCCAGATCCACCATTTCCAATAGTCAAAGAACTAATGGTGCCTGCAGCAGATACTACGGCAGTAATAGCGGCAGCAACTGGGTCACCTCCATTGACAATCAAACCATCGACATCTGCAATAACAATAGAAGATTCATTTTCCTCATAGTTGAAGAAATAAGCATCATCAACAAATAATTCAGTATCTGTGGTTGAAAAATCACTGATGACTCTCGCTGTTGGATATACTTGTGCCTCAATGGAATCTCTTGACTTGTAAACTAACTCACCAGCAATATTCAAATCAACTTTCTGTTTAGTCCAACTTAATGGTTTATAGTTGGTTTCATCAATTCCAACCCCACTATACATATTTGTTTCAATCTTGTCGGAAGCTTCAATGTTGTAGATAGTTCTTGGATCTTGAGCGACTGTAGATTGAATATTGTTATTCTTGGAAATCTCTACGATATCACCAACCTTCAAGGTTTCAATAACATTTACTGAGAAACTATCAACACCTCTAGTCCCTCTGTAGAAGAAGATTGAAATCTTGTCTTCTGGGTCTGGAGCTTCATTGAATACAAAGGATGTGCCTCCCTCAAATCTGTAATGAATTCCTGGTTCCTGTATTACACCATTTACAAAGATGAGAAGGATTGCATTGATATCGATTTCAGCAGACTCTGGATCTTCGGGGTCTACCTCAAAACTCAGTAACTCATTATTGTAGTAAAGTGGGAATCTGGTTTTAGTTCCATTTTGAAGGTCAGCAATAGAATCAATAAAATCTAATTCTCCGAATTGCCACGATGAGAATGAATCTGTAAAGGTATCTACTACAGTCAACTCAAAATCGATGGATGCAGATGCAAGGTTTCTATGTGTTACAAGACCAACAGGTTTGAATACGTCACCCTTTCTAAATCCATATCCTGGTCTTGTTATCTTGAATGAAGAAACTTCAAATAAAGTAGATCCGATACCGACGCTTGTGGATGCTGCTCCAACCTCTAGAGACATAAGTAAACCAGTACCAGTATCAGTGGTTGCACCAATACCCAATCTTGATACGCCAACTACTTCAAGATTTTCATAAGATGGTTCTGAAACGTGTATTTGTGGATTCGTGTATCCTGTGCCACCCGACCCAACAGTGAATGCCAGTGTGCCACCAGCTCCTACCGTTGCTGTAATAGAAGCAACATCACCAACGTGTCCAGATTCAAATACGCTAACACCAATAGAAACAATTCCATTATATCCAGACCCAACAATATCAGTAGTTCCAAGTCCAACTGATACAATAGATCCTCCAGCACCAACAACAGCAGTCACCGCTGCTCCTACAAGAGGAGCAAATCCAAGACCAGACGTTGAACCAAGAGAAACAATAATTCCACCTCTGGGAAGTTGATTGGCATTTACATCGTAATCAGATAATACCAAATCTCCACTATTGTCAGTTATTCCAGTAAATACAATACTTGTTATACCAACACTTTCACTGAAGTCATAGTTATTACCAAGGTTGTTTGACGTAGTTGGAGTTTGGAAAATATCATTTATGAAGACAACACCACTTCCAGTTTCAATACCAGTTGTATTTGCACCACCAACACTCATCGTATAAGTAGCGCCAATTCCGGTGAAGTTTTTAGAAATGTTATCGTAAATTTTATTAGTTGTATAATCATTTCTGAGATAAACTCTTCCACCAAAGGATGCCTTTGGATATGGAAGATTGCTGGAGTCTAAGTTTTCGCCACTATTTCCTCTTGGAGGATCTGTGAAGTGAATGTTGCTTCCAACGATATTAAATGCTCCAACATAAACATCCGCATCTCTTCCATCATTATGAGTTGAAGCTGATGTACCAACAAATCCCCTAACACCCTTAACAAGATTAAATGTGCCAATACCTGTAATAGGTCCACTATTTGTAGTTCCTACACCTACAGCAGCAACCTTCACATATTCATCTTCAATCTTAAGAATATCTCCTGGTAAGATGGATGAGATACCAGACAATGCAATATAATTTGTTGCAATACCAATCGATCCACCATTATTTTCTAATGTTTCAGTAATCAGTGAATATGCAATTGGACTTTGGACAACACCATTGATTGAAATGATGCTCTTCTCCATCTTCTTAAACATTTCAAGAGTATGAGCATTTCCATCACCAGTAGAACTGAAAGTAATAGCAGTACCAGCACTAGCATTTGATTTACTAGTTGCTAATCTAAATTGAGTGGAATTTAATCTAATTGCAAAGACTGTAGTTCCTATTCCGACACTAGTGTTAGAATCAACAATAGGATTTACGGTAACTCCATCAAAGGATGATGCTGCATTATATGTAAGTCTTTCTCCAGTCTTGAAGAAGTGGTCTGCTATCGTAAATGTGCCAGTGCCAGGGTTTAAAATATTGGTGTCAGATGGATTAAATGTCTTCTGGAAGATTGGGACTTTATTATGCTTCAGGGTAAATTCAGTCTTATTGACACGGTTTCCATTGATTGAATCATATCCAGAAACAACTAGAGATTCTCTAACACTACCATAAGATAAGTCTAATGGGACGTTATCCAAATCACTTTCGGTTTGAATAAATTCACTGAATGCTTGAATGGATATTACGTCAGTAATACCAGAATCTGGATGGAAGTTTAATACTAGATTTGATCCATCAAACTTAGACCCAAAAGTGCCAATTCCAACATCATTCGCTACAGAAAGGAATGGATATTGTAAAGTGTAGGTATCAGTATCATCATGTACTACCAATACTTGGTGTAAAGCAGAGGTGTTACCATATCCAACTTTAATCAAGGATTTGATGGAGGTAACATCAGATTTCGCTACACTGAAGATGGTGGAGATGCCAGAAGCATTGATAAAATCACTGTGCAGTCTAACAGTTGTCTCACTTCCTCCTGGTTGACCATTACTCAGGAATCTGTATGTGCCAATACCAGCAGCAGTTGTGCCAAAACCAACGACTTTAGAGCGAACTAATACCGAATTAGAATCAGTATTTTCGAAGTCAATTGATATTACTCCAGAATCTATAGATGAAGTGAAAGTTCCTATAAATCTTGTTGACGCTTCACGTGAAACATTGTTATCCAAATAGTATTCTGAAACAAACGTATCTGTGCCATTGTGGTCAACAAACAATTCAACATAGTTGACTTCATTGGTAGTCAAGTTTTCTACTTCAGCATTAACAAAGAATGCCTCAGAAGAATTTGTTGTAGCACTGATAAGTGTTGACGTGTTGCCAGCACCAACAGATATATTAGATCCAGTAAGATTTACAAATCCTACAGTTGCTGTACCTATTCCAGCAATATTCGAAGCAAAGTTATTTCTTAAAATCTTAATGTCATAATCTGAACTAAATTGCTCAGTTGGAGTAAATCTCAGAGTTAATGCACCAAATTCTGAAATGTTTCCAGAAATTTCTGCAACCTTATCTGAAGTATTGAAAAGATTTCCCCTTTCAAAAGTTATAATGTCTCCACTTATCGAAGAAAGTGTAAATATCTCACTCAGTTGTCTCTCTGTGCTATCTGGATTGATTACTTGAATGAGGAATCTACTCAATCCATCATTGATATTATAATTCAAAATGTCAACATAAAGGTCAGCATCACCTTCGTTAGAGAATTGTGAGTTTATATTGTCTATGGGAAGAACTCTATTACTCAAGCACTTAATATAATCTGTAAGTTTCTTATTTTGAAGTTTAAGGAACTTAGACCTCGTTTGTTGACCAAAAGATAATGTGTCTATATCAATCGCTAAATCGAAGTCATTGATAGTGTCAACTCTTTCTTCCGAAACTACATCAACAAGTGCAAATGTAGTTGAGGATGATGTTGAGGCTGCTCCAGCATTGACAGATCTTACTATTTCAGTATCTGCAAAGTTTTTGAGTCCGGAAGTGTGGAGAAGGCGATTGACTGGATTAACAAGATCTTCATACTCAATAGGACTCTTAATTGTATATGAAAGATTTTGGAAATAATCATTATCTGGTATTACCTGATAGTCTTGATTAAGTTTTCCAGTATCATCTGCCCAACCAAGATTTTTCTTTGTAGAATAATCTACCTTGAAAATTGCCTTGTTTTCTACAATAGATTTTATAGTTGCCTGAGATCCAGAATATTTTCCAACGATAACTTCATCTTCACTTAAAGTGTATGTGCCATAGACCTTTATGGAGTCCTCTAAAATTTCAGTTACTACCAAATCTCTATCAACATAACTAGATCCATCAAGAGTGAGAATAGGTTCGTTGATAATAAAATCTGCCGAAGTCTGAATTAATTCAAATACAGGATAATCTGTTTGTTTTATGATAGAAGCATAAAGACCTTGGTCAGTTACAGCTACTCCAGGATTAGATGTGTAGTCGGAAATATCAAACTCAACTTGTGCTGGGTTTGAATTTGTAAATGAAGTTACAGTGAAGAAATTGTAATCATGATCTGTAGAGTTGTGACCATCTCCAGATGTTCCATACTTTCTGATATTTTCAACGAATACTCTTTCGCCAACAGTAAACGGTGATGTTGAGAAACCTAGAATTGGGGTGGCAATAATACAGGTTACAATACCTGAGGATGATGTGAAACAACTTCTGATTCCAATACCATTACTATTGTTTACTGCATATAGTTTGTTATTTACTTGTGCGAGACCCTTGGGAGATTCGACAATATCTATAGAGAATATAGCAGAGCCTTGAATGCTAGCATTCAAAACTCCACTAGAGTATGGAGTTCCAGTTTCAGGATTAACAATAACCAAATCTGGAGCAGAAACATAATTTCTTCCCCCACTTATAATAGAGATATCTGTGATAACATCTCTATCAATAACGTTGATAGTTGGAGAAATATAAGCTTCTGGATTAAGAGTTTTATCTGCAGAGAAATCAAATCCTGCATCATCAACTGAAACCTCTTTAATTCTTCCAATAGTTGTTGATGTTGGGATAATATCTGCACCAACCCCATCGGTAGAAACAATAGAACTAAACTTAGGAAGTTTCTTATAGTTACTACCACCAGAAACTATTCTCAATGATTTTACTCCACCCTTAGCGGTAGTTGAAGATGTTGAATATTCTAATGTCTCAGTATTATTCTGGTTGTAAGATAAGAAATCTGGCAATTCATTCAAAGAGATATTGAATGTTGTGGTACCAACCCCAAATACATCATATCTTCCCTTGTATGGACTATCTACAAATAATATCTGAGAGTAATTCTTAACAGAATTATCTGCTGTAGTGATGTATCCAGTCTTTTCTAATGAATAGTAAACAATAGTTGGTAATTCTTCACTATAGTCTAAGGTGACAGTAGCGTTTGTAGAGACACCAACTGTTCCAAAACCAATAACGCTGAAAGTATTTGTTGACCCAGTTGAAACTAATCTATTGTTGAATTCTTTATCAACGTATAAGTTGAAATCATATCCATTCAATGATGTATCTGATAAATCAAATACAAGATTATTATTTCTAACTACTTCAATTCTTGGATTGATTGATGATAATTCTTGACCAGATCCACCTGTAGATCCAAAACTTACTATAGATGGTGGTGAAGATACTGCATCATAATGTGTGGAAGAAAGATTTAAAGTATTGTCATCAATTCTATAGACATAATAAGCACCAGTTGTAAGACCAGATATCAAAGTATTTGTCGAATTGTAGAATACTTTATCTCCTGTTTCAAATCCGTGTGAGGAAATAGTCAATTGATTGTTAGATGTATTAACACCAACAGAAGTAAAACCTATAGGATTGATAAGGAGTTTATTATGGGCAGAGTTATACTTAACAACTGTAGGTGTAGTTGTAGCAATACCAACTGATTGATTCGGTTTTACTTCAAGGGTTATTTGGTCACCATTAGACAAAAGGTGTGAAGTAGACAGTGAGACTGTGGTTATGACCTTACTTGCAGTCGCTGTTAATTGGTCATAGTTACTTTCTAATGAATACTTGTAGTCATTCTCATCACCATTTTCTGTGAATCCTCTGAAGAATAATCCATTAGTGCTGGTTGTCAATCCAACCTCAGTTGTAAGACCAATATAGTCTTTAGATTTGTTGATTACATAGAGTGTTTGTGTATCACCGCTGGTAGGAATATTATACTCTGTGCTACTTTCAGTATTTGAAACTGATACTGAATTGGACCCACTAACTCTAGCAAGAGTTACCCTTTGAGCATTTTTAAATGGGTGATTTGGTAAGTAGATGCTTTGAGTAGGTACTGAAATGGTGGTTGTTAAATCTCCAATTTCATATGATGTGGATACTGCAATTCCTGCAGTAGATCCAATACCAACAGATTGTGTTGGATGGAAATATACCTTATCATCAAGTTTAGAGTCAAAATATTCAATGTTAGCATTTATACTAACCTTACCATCAAGTACTGTAATTTCTGTCGATGCCGTATGAGCAGTTCCAGTTACCCCTCTCGATGCTCTTACAACTTTATTAGAGGGGAAGATATTCAAAACTGAGAGTTTCTCTGTGCCAATGGCGACTGTGGATCCCACAGACAAACTTACTGGTATTCTAGAAACATAAATGTCAGTTACTACACCAGAAGTAGCGTTTGAAGGAATCTGCTTAATAAGTGTAGTGGTTTCCGAAGAAACGCCAACTAAGTGAGATTTGGTTAAACCACTAACAAATGTAGATAAACCAGATATAACAACGCGGTCTCCATCAGCAATACCGTGGAGTTTATTATCAAAGTGCAGTGAAATTTTATTATTATTTTCCCAAATAATTTTGGTGGATTGATAAGAATCTACAGATGTATTAATTTCAGTTATTCTCTTTCCAGTAACACTCTTAACATCAGCACTTATTCCACCACCATTAGTATCTGTGCTATCAAATGTAGCAACATCACCAACCATATATCCATCACCAGTTTCATTAACTAATAAACCAGTGACAGAACCTTTTGTTATTGATTCAATTACGGCATTTTGAATAAGAGTTTCATTAGCTTCACTAATAAAATCATTATCTGCATATCTGTCTGCCACCTTGTATGGGAAGGTGTTTCTGACTAGGTTGGAACTATTAAAATCAAAACCTTGATTTAGAGATTGCTCTAGTGGAAGAGATTTGTAAGAATTGCCAATGAAATATGGGAAAGTTGGCGCTAATGTTGATGTGTTTATACCTGCGTGATATGCATAAACTCCATTTGGAAATTCTGGAGTTTTTTCATATCTTCCATTGTATTCATCCAAGTCTCCAGAATTTTTATAAGTATAGTCCTCAACAAAAAATCCTGAGGTAAATGATGATGGTCTATCAACAACAGTTGATGTTGATAATTCATATCCAGATAAAAGAATTTTTAAAGATGAATTACTATCATCGGGGTCACTATATGCATAGGGACCGTAGATTGGATTGCCATCAAACGCCCATCCAATAATAGGAGAATGTTGCGATCCAGTATCGCTATAAACACTATTTCCTATTGAAGTTGAATATCCAATAAATCCATACTCCAAACCTTCATCGTTATCTGGATTTTTTATAACAATTTCATTATCAAACTTAGAAAGTTTGTTAACTGTAAGATCTCTTACTGATGCCTCAATATATGCATTCTTACCATTTGGTGTTACTGTGATTGTAGTGTCACTTCCATATCCGATTCCGCCGTTGATTACAACTACACTGCTAATCTTTCCATCATTACTTACAACTGCCCTTAACCTAGCACCAACCCCAGAAGTTGAATTTACAGATAACAGAGGTGCTGAGCTGTAGTCTTGTCCAGAATTAGAAACTATAACGTTAGATATTCTTCCCGAGGAAATGACAGGTGTTAATTCGGCATCCTTTCCGATTTTTATAGTCGTTCTTGGTCTCTTATGGAAGTTTAAAATTTCTGTGCCGTATCCAGTACCATTTTCATAAAGGTATACATTATCAATACCACCCCTAATAATAGGGGTAGCGGTTATATTGCCAGTACCACTTCTAATCTCAGCATTAATTGTTAATTCAATATCTGGATAAGAGAATATTTGGTAACCAGATCCTGTAGTCTGAAGATTGACATAATCTCTCTTTTCATAGTTGGTAGTAATAGTGCCACCAATACCAGCATTAGCGAGTCTAAACCTATCGTTATCCTCTTTTAAGACATAATACCTAGAAGTAGTTGAGAGACCCGTTACAGGCGTTCCTGAGGTGCTATACGTTACTATTTCACCATCAGAGAACCCGTGATCTTTGAATGTAATTGTATCTTCAACAATACTTACTCCTGAAGTCTTCACATAGAGTTTTTTATTTGTATATCCACTACCACTATCAAGGACCTTAATGCTTGTAAGAGTTTTTCTTGGCTCAAAAGATTTAAACTTGTGAGTGCCTTGGGAAGTGGCTGTCGTAAATCCTACGGTATTAATACCGCTAACATAATCTCCCTTTGACTGATAAAGTCTAATAGTAGTGGAGTTATCGACACCTGCATAATAAACAGATCCACTAACGAGTGTTTGTCCTGTTATTGCATTGCTTCCACCAAACGTCCCTATACCAATGGCAGTGTTTCCATTCCGATTGTAAACAATACTATCGCCATCAACCAAATTGTGAGCTGATGAAAATGCAATTACATCAGTTGTGAAATTAATAGATCCTCCAACAGTAGAAGAACTTCCATTGAATTCAATTTCACGATATCTTGTTTCAACAATTGGTTTTAATATGGCACCATTTCCATTTCCACCCTCAATAGTTACGGAGATAACTTTGTTTACATCAAATTCTTGTGGGTCAACCAGTACATCTTCGACTATACCAGAAACAACTGCTCTTGCTAAGGCGGTTGTGCCAGTTCCAGGTGAAGAGATTTCTATAGTAGGAGGATTTAATACATCATATTCCTTTCCACTATTATAAACCTGAAGTTTTGAAACAGGTCCATAGTATATCTTATCTTCAGACTTGTAATTTAAAATTTCTACACCATTGGCAAGTAATCCAGTTGACCCAGGTCTTGTCAGAGATTTATTACCAGTCTTAATATTTTTAGCAGATGGAAACTTCTTGAAAAGTTTTTGTGGATATATTTTCTCAGTCTCTTGGTCAACTAAAACAAAAGTATGAGATCCACTAGCACTAACAGATGTAAATTCAACTGGTGTATCAATTTCAATTAAAGATCTTGAAAGATAGAGTTTTATCTTGTTGTTTGGTGAAAGTACTTTGACATAGTAAACACCTTCTGGCATACCAGAAAGAGCAGTGCCTGAGGCAGAGTATAATACCTTATCTCCAGTGATAAATGGCACACTGGAAGAGAATGAAAGAGTATTGTATTTTTCTGTAGAAGAATTAAAACCTTGCAATGCAGTGCCGCTTGCTGAAGACAACTCTGCTTTTTTAATATTTTTGGTTATACTATAAGATGGAAGTGAGTTTGATGCAACATAATAGTAATCATCATCTTCAACATAAACATTCTGAACATCTGTTGTTAAGATATTATTACCATAAAGTAATGGTGTGCCAGAGCTAGAGGCAGTCTTTAACTTTCTTCTAATTGTATAATCGAGCGAAGAATCCTCAGTAAAACCAGAAAGATTATCTAAAGTGATTACATTGCCAGATATTGTGGCAACGGTAGCGTTTGAATGGGCAACAGTTTCAGTATTTCCTTGGAGAATGTCTACAGTATCTCCAATCTTTAGACTTGACCTATCAATGTCAGACCTTAATTCGAAAGTAGATCCATTAATATCAAGTACTTGATATCTTGAACTGGTGTTGTAAATCCAAGAGTTTGCAAAGATTTGTTTGTATGTCTTATTTGACTCTGGATTTTCAATCTTTTCTCCAACATTTTTAACATATACTCTTTGTCCTTCCGTTGAAAGAAGAACGTCACTCTTTTGCTCAAAGTCTGAGATTACTCCAGTAATTCTAATCTCAACTTTCTTTGTAGTATCTCCTCCTTCATAACCAATGAAGGTCTCATTGATTCTAACTTCATCTGCTGTAGATATTGCTTCATCAATACCACTACATCCAAGGAATTGGTTTACACTCTTATCGGTATAAGTAATGGTATTATCACCAGAAATCAGAGTGCCAGAGGCGGCAAATCCAATGGTAGAATCGACGGTGATTGCCGATGCTCCAATAGAAACAGGATTGATAACCTTTGTCTTTGGTTGAATGGCAAACGTGCCTTCAATTAAATCTTTTTCATCATAACCAATGAAGAGATTTAACTTATAGTAAGTGGAGATACCAGATCTTGTAAAGATTTCTACTTCAGATACTGATGCCTGAGTCTCCTCATCAGAAGATTTCTTAATTGTCTGACCAATCAGTTTATTGGGATCGCCAGAAATTCTTTCAGCAACAACAACTTCTCTTCTAAGATATTCTGAGGTTGATGGTTTGAGAAGATAGTCCTCAAGGTCAACAACTTTTGGAGTTACACCAAAGATAACATTGAAGAGAATTCGATATGACTCTTCCGTACCCTTTGATTGATAGAGAGTTCTTGCTTCTTTGATAAAGTTATTTACATCCAAGTTCGATGTAAAGGCAACATTTTCAAGACCAGGAGTAAATGAATACTTAAGTTTCTTGTAAAACTCTTTCAGAAACTCAACGCTTAGGTTTTTAACAGCAGTGCCAGAAGTGTGTGCTGCCTGCTTTGAGGTGCTGAATATCAACTCTTCAGCATTGAGTTGGGTTCTATACGATGTGATGCCACTGAAACCCCTTACACAACCCGTAAACGAGTTTGTAGTGATGCCTGTGTAAGTGAAAATTTCATTGTCGATCTTAAACAGACCATATTCGGCAGGAAATCCTTTTGTGGATGCTACCTGTACAGTATCGGTTGTTGAAGAAATACCCGTAGAAAGAGTTGTTTCTCCAGAAATAACTTCAGGAGAAAGATTGTCTAACTTCAGATATTGATCAAGATTATTGGCAAGGTCAATTGAACCTCCCTGATATTCTTGAGATATGTAATATTGCTTTAAAAAATCTACAGCCTTTGGGCTTTCGGAACGTAGAAACTCTGGTAACTGGTTCTCAATAACTTGCTGAACTTTTACCCTCGTCTCAAATCCAGTTTTTATCATCTTATACCCTCTTTAGTTCTCCGTTTAAGTAACTAGAAGTAACTTTATATCCGACGCCAGAAATCTGTTCGCCAGAACTAATCGTATCCTTAACCATATTTATGGTGCTATCGGCAACAGAAAAGCTTAGATATAGGTCTTTCAGACCAATCACATCATTGGATTCTGGGAATGCCTGAATCTCAATGATATTGTTTGCTATTGCTGTAGATGTGATATTCAAAGTATTGATGATAATCTCACCTTTTTCATAATCAACAGTGCCTGCTGACTTAACTTCCACAATTTTTTTACCTGTAACCAAGTCTTCCTTGACTACAGAGATAACTCCCATATTGCCAGTCGCATTGGGCACGTCAGTGAGGTAGAATGTACCTGTTCTTGAGGCAAGAGTGAATCCAGTGCTCTTAATGTTGAATCCTTCAGGATTCTTATGGAACTTATTACCAAAGCATAACTCATACTGAGCAGACTGATTGATGAGTGCTTTCAGATTTCTTCTGATACGAACTCTTGTAATGTTTGATGTAATGGCATTATCTACATTATCAATAGTCTGACAAAGTTTACTATACTTAAATCTTCCACCAAACTTATTGATTGTGGAAGTTGAGAATGTATTCAGTGTACTAACAATATCACTCTTCAGGTCATTAACATTAGATACCTGTGAATTGTTATAGTAAACAGCAGAGTCAATCTCAACGTAAAGAACCTTAAGGTCAATAATCTGTTGGTTGATTCCAGACAAAGAATAGTTTTTCAGTTTTGTGAGGATATTGCGCTTATCAAAGTCGGAAACATAGTCACCATTCTTAGGTTTGATACTAATGACTACATTACCAAACTGTGGTGGATCCAACTCTTCACCACCAACAACCGACACAGACTCGGTATTTGGATAGATTGATTGGATAATTGCCTCATAATCACGAGCAGTTACTGCTCTATACTGTGAGGAATAGAGTCTTGGAGCAAAATACTTGATAGAATCAATGCTTTCAATGTCTCCACCGTTAGAAGAAGCATTAATTGTAGTCAATGTTACACCTGTTGGTGCAACAACGTTGTTTAAAGAGTCAATTACACGTCCTGAGAAGTCAAAACTAGAAGCACCATTGCCATCAGTGCCATCAGTAACGATATAAGAGACTGTAATAACTGAATTATTGTCTAATTTCTTGCCAAAATACCCATCACCAAACAATAATTCGTATTTTTCGTCCTGAACTTCCTGAATCAGGTATGTTTCAGAGGTTGAAACAACGTTTAAGATGTTGTCAACGAGTGAATATTGCCTTCCTTCACCAGTTTCACCAGAACCCTTGACTTTTGCAATGATGGTTGAGGTATCAATGAAGGAATTATTCAAAATAAATCTCTGATCCAGAGATCCATTGACTGTAAAGACGTTTTTCAGGAAAGTTCCTTGATAGATTTCAACGTCTGAGAATGTTGCTACTCCAGATTTGACTGTTGTTGTGATACTTTCTGGAATTGAGAAGATATAACTTGTATTACTAACGCTTCCTACGCATACTAGACCCTCCACTAAGGTCAATGTAGGAGTATCTACGTCCGTTTGTACTGTTATCGTTACAGTTGCCTTAGAGGCGCTTCTAGAGCGTGGTACATAACCAATATTTCTTGCTAAAGAGACGACATTTTCCCTCAATGTTGCTGAATCCAAGAAGGATTCATTGACAATCATATTGGAATTGAATGCCGTAATGTAAGTATTATAGGCAAGAGTGTCAATAAGGACAGAAAAATTAGATCCTTCAAAGTCAAAGTCCGTAAAATTGGAATTTGCTCGAAGATAATCCTTTATCTGCGTCCTTATCTGGTCAAAATCTAGGTTTGTAAACTTAGTAAAAGGCATATTACCTTGTTGCCTCTAGTATAAATGTAAATTCTTGAGTCGGAAAGTCTTGACCGATGATATCAAAGATAATATTACATTCAAAAGTGTTGGTATCAGGTTGTGGATTGACCTGAACTTCAACATTTGCCACTCTTGGCTCAAAATTTTCAATTGTTGTGAAAATTTGGTCCTCAATTACGCCCGCAGTACCATAATCAACGAAGTCAAACAGACTTGAGCGCACATCTGACCCAAGAAGAGGTTGAAAAAACCTCTCCGTGGGGATGGTTTCTACCAAATTTCTTACAGAACGCACGATTGCATTCTGATTTTTTAAGATTGGAAGGTCTTTTGTCACCGGATGAGGGTCAAATGACAAACTAATGTCTTTAAATGCTCTTGATATCCGCGTAACTGCCATTGGTCAGAGAGTTTTCTTGGGATTATTTATACTTACGACCAAGGATTTCCATAATTTGGCTCTGTGCCATACTCCCAATCATCATAATCTTCATCATTTCTGATTTTTTCGTGAAGTTGCGACTGTTTCTTCAGGTCGTGAGACTTCTCATAGTCCATAATCTCTTGAAGAAACTCTTTCTTCTCCTCATTCACATTGATTTTTTGCATTGAACCATAGTCTGAGACGAGACGATTCGTGCCCCACATCTCTCTCATATAGTCTTTGTTTCTATCGACAGGTGAATTACCCATTTTAGCTCCTGTTTTATACAAAACAGAACTTTTAGAGGGGTTGCTATCCCTTACACCGTATTTATTTTCATTAAAAAGAGGGGTCATTCCCCTCCTAATATCAACCTCTACCTTGACCGCGATACTTCTTCTTAGCCTTATTGCGAGAAGACGCTGCATACTTCGTATTCATACCCCTACCCTGACGAGTTTTCTTGGGTGCGCCCTCCACATAACCGCCACCTTTACGCATAGCCATAATCAATCCTCCGTGATAATTTCAGTGTATAAGTCTTCAGGACTTGGAGAGCCTGTCTGATAAAACTCTATCGACAGGTCCTCCATAATATCGAAATATTCATCCTGTGTCAAGTGTGTGTAAATCTTACGCCCATTACGGTATACATTGTAAGATTCCGTTTTCATCTCAAATAATCCTTGTCTTTTCGTGACCAACTCTGATACGAGGATCGCACCAGATTTCAAATCCTGCGTCCTTTGCATCCAAACAGAAACTTACATCTTCTCCGCACATATCCTGAACCTCTCCAGATTCAAAGACCTGCATCTTAGGAGCAAACCAAGGATACTTCATCTCAGAATTCTCAAAGACACCATTCTTGATAATCAACCATCCAAAACCAACATAATCACAAGTAAAAGGTTTCTTACGACGTGACATCGTTTCCAGTGTCTCGTGATTCATTACACCACCATTATTACGGAAGTCATCTTCTTCCATCCAGTGTGCAACAGAAGTCGTCTGACCATCCTCAGTGCAATACCATCCAGAAGAAATATCCTGATCCAATAAAATCAACTGATAAAACTTCTCAGTATTAAAGACAATATCACTATCAATCCACAACTGATAATCATACTTCAGTTTGCCGTCCCAAGGAATTTGGTCAGGTCCTCTGAGTACATTTGCACCTAAACACTTACAACGTGCAAAGTTTACCATCGATGAATAGTCTTGACTAATCTGTATACTTCCCCCTGCCTGCACAATGTCAAAACACAATTGCACAAAGTTTTTGAGAAATGTATAAGACACTCCGCGCCCTGGGAGACAGAAGACGATAGTCTTACCACGAATCATCTCACGGGCTTTGTTATAGTCCCACTCTTCGCTGTTTGTTGTTGGTGTGGGTGCCTTTGCTTTTACAGTAAATCCTTTAGCCATAAGAAAGTAACGTTACTTCAGTATCATACAGTAATTTATAGAGGAAGTCAATCCTTATTCTTTGACCTCAGTAATAACAATACAGTCTCCCTCGACTTCCATATTCACTACAGTGCCCTCATACCACCCAAAGTCGCTCAGTATCCACTCAGGAATATTCACATAATACTCCCCCGTTATTGGATCGACCTCTACAGTCGTAAAATTTTTGTCCGGATTTTTTTGCATTGAAGGTTTTTGTGTTTCCATTTTTGTTTTATATAGAAAACCTGTGAGTTATGTTATGAGTCTTATAGAGACCTTGTGAGCGTAACACTTTATAGCTTAGGGGGACCCATGGTTTTATGAACCGCCTAACGCCCGCTAAGTATAAAGAATTAACGCGCCGCTAACTGTCAAATAACGCACACACAGTAAGGTATAATTAAGGGGGCAACACTGCCCCCTCTCACTTACACTCAACC
>Ga0129345_1000237_pt1 | contig 19813 bp, 22 predicted proteins | sample CPBDNA_FD_94425 | JGI IMG/M metagenome (GOLD analysis project Ga0129345, IMG submission 94425) | Freshwater to marine salinity gradient microbial communities from Chesapeake Bay, USA - CPBay_Sum_20_0.8_DNA | ecosystem: Environmental > Aquatic > Marine > Coastal | place: USA: Chesapeake Bay...
AAATCCAACTAATCCAGCTTTTGAAGCTGAATAATTTGATTGACCTGCATTTCCTGTTGTTCCAACTATAGATCCAATATTAATTATCTTACCATATCTCTGACCCATCATAATTCTAGAACATGCTTTAACAGTGTTAAATGCACTTTTTAAATTTATGTCTAAAACCATGTCCCAATCATTTTCACTCATTCTCATCAATAAATTATCTTTTGTTACACCAGCATTATTTACTAGTACATCAATTTTTGATGCTTCTTTATGAATGTCAGTTATTACATTTTGAACTTCTTCAAAATTTGAAACATCACACTTTAAGTATGTCACATTTTCAATTTTGTTTTCAGGAATAGAGCGACTTAATGAATAAACCTTTGCATTATGATTAGCAAAATATTCACATATAGAGGAACCAATTCCTTTGCTACCTCCAGTTACTACTATTACTTTATTTTCAAATCTTTCAGACATATTTCAAAATTAATTTTTGATAAATGTAAAATTACGAAATTTTTTGAAAATCTTCATATTTATCAATTCCAAAGATTTCCACATCATTCAATGTTCTTTTTACTAAACCTTGAAGTACATTTCCAGGACCAACCTCAATATAGCTTTCAAAACCATCTTCTTTTAGATTGTTTAAAATTTGAGTCCATTTCACTGGGGAAACAATCTGATCGATAAGTAAATTTTGTATTTCGTTTGCTTTAGTTTCACTTTTTGCAGACACATTTGTATATATTGGAGTTTGTGCATCTGAAAAACTTAATTCTTTGATTTTACTTTCCAATTCAATTTTAGCATCATTCAAAAGAGGAGAATGAAATGCTCCTGAAACCTGAAGTTCTTTTACAAGTTTCGCACCTTTCAATTTGAATTCATGCGCTATAGATTGCAAATATTCCCTTGAACCAGAAATAACTACTTGTCCCGTTGAATTGAAATTAGCAGGAACTACAATATTGTTTTCTTCTGGCTTGTTGAATTCGTTGCAAGTTTTAATCACATCCTCATCACTCATACCTACAATGGCAAACATAGTTCCTGGCACTTTATTTCCAGACTCAAACATTAATTTTCCTCTTAATGCGACTAGCTCTAAAGCATCTTTAAAGCTTAAAACTCCACTAGCATAAAGGGCAGCGTATTCTCCAACAGAATGTCCCGCTGTAGCATCAAATTGGATTTTATCTTTTACTAAATCAAAAACAATTGAAGAATGTAGAAATAATGCAACTTGAGTATATCTTGTCTCTTTTAATGTATCCGAAGGTCCTTCAAACATTATTTCAGAAATGTTATAAGATAAAATTTCATTTGATAAATCTAATTGTTTTTTTGCAAATTCATTGTTCTCATAGAAATCTTTCATCATTCCTACATATTGAGAACCTTGACCTGAAAATAAAAATGCTTTTTTCATAATTATTAACTCTTAGTTTAAATACTCCACTTCAACCAAATAGCACCCCAAGTGAAACCTGCACCAAATGATGATAAAATTAGGTTATCACCTTTTTTGATTTGTCCATTTTGGTACCATTCAGATAAACAAATAGGTATTGTAGCAGCTGTAGTATTACCATATTTATGGATGTTTACCATTACTTTATCCATCGAAACGCCCATTCTATCAGCTGTTGCAGAAATTATTCTTAAATTAGCTTGATGAGGAACTAACCATGCAACGTCATCTGATGTTAAATTATTCTTATCCATAATTTCTTTAGATACATCTGCCATTCCTTTGACAGCGGCCTTAAACACAGGCTGACCTTCTTGATGAACATAATGCCAATCGTTTTGAACAGTTTCAATTGTTGCTGGTTGAACACTTCCACCAGCTTTTTGAATTAAATGTTTCCCACCCTTACCGTCTATTCTTAATATTTGATCTTTGTAACCTAAATCTTCGTCTTCAATTTCTTCAATTAATGTAACACCTGCTCCATCACCAAATAAAATACAATGACTTCTATCATTCATATTAATAATAGAAGACATTTTATCAGCTCCACAAAGTAATAATTTTTTAGAAACTCCAGATTTAACTAAATTAACTGCAGTTGCCAAGGCAAATAAATAACCACTACATGCAGCCGAAATATCATAGCCCCAAGCATTAGTTAATCCAAGTTTATTTTGAACTAAAGCTGCAGTAGATGGGAACATGTGATCTGGTGTTACAGTTGCTACGATAACACAATCTATCTCATTTTTATCAATTCCTCTTTTTTCAATACATTCCAAAGCCGCTTTTACAATCATATCAGAAGTAGCACCATCTTTTTCAAATCGTCTCTCAGATATTCCTGTTCTAGTTTTTATCCATTCATCATTCGTATCCAAATATGTTTCAAAAAAAGAATTTGGAACTATATTGTCTGGTAAATAATGAGCTATTGATGTTATTGATACTGCCATACATTAATCTTTTAATTCATTTTCAATTTTATTATTCAAATCTTTAGAAATGATTTCTATTGATCTTTTAATCATATTTTTAACGGCTTTCCCGGTTGAAGAACCATGCCCTATGATTATTACTCCATTAACACCTAATAAAGGCACACCACCATGCTCTTGATAATCAAAGTCTTTGAATACATCTTTTATAGTTGGTGCTAATAATCCCACTTTAATTTTATTCACAAGTGATTTCTCAGCGTAATTTTTAAAAGTCTTTTTAAAGAAACCTAAAATACTTTCAGCAAATTTTAAAACGATATTTCCAGTAAAACCATCACAAACAATAACATCTGCTTTAGCCATGAAAATATCTCTTCCCTCTACGTTACCAACAAAATTAAGTTTACTTGATTTTAATAGCTGAAAAGTTTCTAAAGCAACTTCATTACCTTTAGATTCTTCTTCACCAATATTTAGTAAGCCAATTCTTGGTTCTTTCACTCCAAACATCTCTTTGAAATAAAGACTACCCATTACAGCAAATTCATACAAAAATTTTGACTTTGAATCTACGTTAGCACCTGCATCTAATATCAGTGTAGGATTTTTTTCAATAGTAGGGAAGAATGTTCCAATAGTTGGACGTGATACCCCTTTAATTCTACCAAGGATCAAAGTGGAAGCTGAGAGCATTGCTCCAGTATTACCAGCAGATAAAAATGCATCAATCTCATTATCTTTGTGCATTTTTATTCCGACTATAATAGAGGAATTTTTTTTGGTTTTAAGACTTGTCGTGGGGTCATCATGCATTGTAATAACTTCATCAGCATTTACAATTTTATAATTAATACCACTTAAATTGAAAGAAGGAAGATGTTGTTTAATAACATCTTCCTTTCCAATCATATAAAATTCTGTATTACTTAAATCAGGGGAGACTTTAGCAAAGTCAACTATTCCCTGTATTTCACTGATAGGAGCATTATCTGACCCCATCATATCTATAGCAATTCTGAATATCTTATTCGTACTCAATTAGCACCCAGATTGATTAAAAAATTAATCGAATCTTCTTCCGTTATAGAAGAAAACTTTTTTATTTCCTTCTTTCACCATAGCTGCTCTATGAGGTAATTTGATTTCACCAGTTTCTGAACATTCGTTCATTGAAGGAACTTCAGCTTTGTAGTGAGTTCTTCTTTTATCTCTTCTTGTTTTCGATATTTTTCGTTTAGGATGTGCCATTTTACATATTCCTTAATTAAAATTTAATTTTTTAAGTGCATTCCAAGGGGACCCTTCAGAGTCCTTTTTTTCATTTTGTTCATCATCAGCATATTTTGGGAATAATTTCTCAAATTCAATATCCTGATAATCAGGTGAAATTTTCTTTAATGGAACTAATAAAAAAAGCTCTTCAATTAACAATTCGCTAATATTTATTTTATTTCCATTTAATTTATATAATTCAGAGTCAATATCATCATCCATTAATTCTACTCCCTTTGCAGTAAACTTAAACACTAAGTCTAAATCCTTGGAAAGTTCTTGAGTAAATTCATTGCCGGATCTGTCGCAAATTAAATCCAATGAGGCACTTATATTTGCTTTGATTCCAAATTTATTAGTAAGAACATCAACTTCACCTTGTAAAACTACATTTTTAAATTCATATTCTTTGTTGCTTGAGAATACTTTCTCCACAACAATTTCAAACGGATGTTTACCCTCTTCGAGACCAATTACCCTTAATTCAAACATAGTTTTTAAATTTTTGTCAAATAACAAACTACAAATATAAGGAATAAATATAATAATCAATAAAAAATATTAACATATTTATTTTTATATTCTTAGGAGCTAAATTAAATTTTTCAATTTAAAATCCTATATCAATACTAAATTATGTTTAACAGGAATGTTTAATGTATTAGCTATAAAACACATTTTATTTGCTTTCTTGTTTAATTCATTTAGCAAACCAATACTATGATCACTATCCAACTTAATTCTAATATTTAATATTACTTCAATAAATTTCCCACTTCCATCCTCATTTATAATCATAGTTCCTTGAGGGGTGTCCATGTATTCAGAAATCACAACTCCATTCTCTGAACATAAATGTAATAACCAAAGCATGTGACAAGAAGAAATAGAGATTAGAAATAATTCTTCAGGGTTGTATTTGCTGACATTTCCTCTGAAAGCTGGGTCAGCAGATAACTTCATTGGAATTTTATTCTCAATTTGCACTTTGAAATCTCTTTCGTATGACCTATAATTTGAAGTACCTTTACCAGTATTTCCAGTCCAAACTATATCTAAAGAGTATTTATGTTCTTTCATAATAATATTAATTTTATTTTTACAAAAATATACATTAATTAATTATCTCAATCAATATTCCCAAAAAATAATGTTAATTTTGTATTCTGATTATGAAAGAAAAGAAAAAAATAATTATAGGTTTATCTGGTGGAGTTGATTCTAGCGTAGCTGCCAAATTACTCAAAGATGAAGGTCATGAGTTAATAGCAGTATTTATGCAAAATTGGGATGATACCACAGGCTTATTAGATGGAGATTGTCATTGGGAAGACGATTGGGACTTTGCTCAATTAGTTGCCAAACAACTTGAAATTCCTATTCATAAACTAGATTTATCAAAAGAGTATAGGAAACGAATAGTTAACTATATGTTTGAAGAATACGAAAAAGGAAGAACTCCTAACCCTGATGTCCTTTGCAATCGTGAAATAAAATTTGATGCTTTCGTAGATGCTGTAAAAGATTTTAACGCAGATGCTGTTGCCACTGGACATTACTGCGGAACAAAATTTAATGATCAAACAAATGAATTTATGTTAATATCTGGTATTGATGATAATAAAGATCAAAGTTACTTTTTATCTCAATTAAACCAAGAACAATTATCCGGATCTATTTTCCCATTAGTTGACATTAAAAAAAATGAAGTAAGAGAACTTGCAAAAAAATTCAAACTACCGACATCAAATAAAAAAGATTCTCAGGGTTTATGCTTTATCGGAAAAGTTGATTTACCAACTTTTCTTAAACAACAAATCATACCAAGACCAGGTGATGTGATTGAAATTGATTTTGAAACGGGTCTGAAGATCAAAGAACAAAAAGATTTTGGAAATATTGAAGATAATTGCACAACATATTTATTTGATCAATCATTTGGTAAAGTTGTGGGTCAACATCAAGGTGTTCAATTTTATACAATAGGTCAAAGAAAAGGTTTAAACTTAGGAGGTTTTCCTAAACCATTATATGTTCTTCATCTTGATAATGACAATAATTTATTATATGTCGGTCAAGGAGAAGATCACCCACTTTTACATAGAAAAGGATTAAAAGTAAAAAATGAAATGGTTCACTGGATAAGACCATCTCAAAAAATGCAAGTTGGGGAAGTTAGAGAATATAAAGTTAGGTTTAGACATAGACAAGAATTACAAAACGCGCAATTAACTCAAAAAGAAGAATTTTTATTTATAGAATTTGAAGAATTTCAACAAGGTATTTCTCCTGGTCAGTTTGCTGCTTGGTTTAATGGCAGAGAATGTGTAGGATCTGGAGAAATTTTTTAAACAATAGGAGAACAAATGTCAAGAGATATTAAAATAGCACCATCAATATTATCAGCTGATTTTGCAAATTTAGGCAGAGATATTACTACAATGTCAGAAGTAGGTGCAGATATTGTCCATGTTGATGTGATGGATGGCCATTTTGTTCCAAATATTACTATTGGTCCTTTAATAGTTTCAGCTATTAGACCTTACACAAAATTACCAATTGACGTTCACTTGATGATAGAAAAACCAGATAATTTCCTTGAAGATTTTGCTAATGCTGGTGCAGATTATATTTCTGTTCATGCAGAAGAAGTAAAACACTTGCACAGAAGTTTAAGCAAGATAAAGGAATTAGGATGTAAAGCAGGTGTTGTTTTAAATCCCATTACTCCTCTTTCTTATGCCATTGATGCTGCCGAGTATTCCGATTTTATTTTATTAATGTCGGTAAATCCAGGTTTCGGAGGGCAGAGCTTTATAGAATCATTTTTTAGAAAAGCATCAGAATTAAGAAATGAATTAAATAAGCGTGGTTTGGAGCATGTTGCAATTGAAGTAGATGGCGGAGTTAAGATAGAAAATTGTAAAGAAGTTGCAGAAGCTGGAGCTGATTGGATAGTTTCTGGTTCAGGACTTTTCAAAGGTGACTTAGCTAATAATATCAAATTAATGAGAGACGAATTAGATAAAGTATCATAATGAAAATTGCTTGGCATCCTTTCTATAATCATCCTCTAAAAGAAAATCATAAATTTCCTATGATTAAGTATGATTTGCTTAGAGATAGATTAATCAGTGATGGTTTGGCCAAAGAATCTGATTTTATTGAACCATACGAAATTTCAGAAGAAGATATATTATTAGCTCATAATGCAGACTACTGGACTAAACTTAAAACATTATCATTAGATAGTAAAGAAGAAAGAAGAACAGGATTCCCTCAAAGCGAAAGACTTATCCAAAGAGAACGAGTAATAATGCAAGGTACTTATTTAGTATCTCAAGCATCACAAAAAGAGGGGATAGGCTTCAATATTGCTGGAGGAACACATCATGCATTTACTTACAAAGGTGAAGGATTTTGTCTATTAAATGATATGGCATTATCAGCAAAAATGCTTGAAAAATACAATAACCTAAAAAGAATTTTAATATTAGATTTGGATGTTCATCAAGGAAATGGCACTGCCGAAATACTAAAAAACAACAATAATATATTTACTTTCAGCATGCATGGCAAAGAAAACTACCCTATCAAAAAAGAATTAAGCGATTGGGATATAGAATTAACTCACGAAACAAAAGATGAAGATTATCTACAAATACTTTTCGATAGTCTAAAGAGATTAAAAAAAGAATTTGATCCAGAAATAGTTTTATATCAATCAGGAGTTGATATATTAGATTCAGACAAATTCGGAAGACTTAATATAAGTTTTGAAGGTTGTAAACAGCGAGATGAAATTGTTTATGAGTTTTTCAGTAAATATTCAACTCCGGTAGCAGCTACAATGGGCGGGGGATATAGTAAAGATATAAATATCATAGTCGAAGCACATCTGAATACTTATAAATCTGCTTTAAAATTTTATTAATAATTTCTATCAAATTACACATAATATCAAATAATTTTAATTTTTTATTTTTCATTTTTAAAGACACTACTAACATCAAGTATTATAATCATTAACAAGGTTGCCTATGTAGATAGTAACAATTGAAAAAATTACGTATTAAACTACCTCATGCAATATTTAAAAAATTAATAATTTAAATTATACTATAGATAATAACAATATAACTCCTATTTTATGTAATATAATATCTATTTTATTAAAAATTTTTCTTTCTTGTAAAGTAATTAGTAAATATTAAAAAATTTGTTAAATGCATTTTATTATTTAACATTAGGCACGATATAAGAATGTTGCAAAATGAAATAATAATTAATAAACAATTAGAATTGAATAACGCCATGCAAGTTAAGGAACAGTTCCTTAATATTGTGGCACACGACATCAAAAATAATTTAACCTCAATTTCACTTATTTCAAGTATGCTTACTAATTATTGGGATAAATTGAAAGAAGATGAAAAAATCAAAAAATTAAATGATATTAATAAATCAACTCACCTCTTAGACGAATTCTTAAAAGAACTTCTTCTCTGGTCTAAAACTCATTCGAGCAATATTAGCTTCAGTCCAAAAAAACAAGATATTATTCCTGTAATCAATAACTTATTAGCAATTTTCAAACTAAATCCTGAAAATGCAAAAAAAACATGCGATTTCAACCCAAATCAAGAGGTTATTTTTGAATTTGACTTGAATATCCTAAGCACAGTAATTAGAAACTTAATAACAAACTCAATTAAGTTCACAGACTCGAACGGTTTAATTTCTATTAGATTTGAACAAACTTTCTCTGATATTTCTATAATTGTTGAAGATAATGGAATTGGTATGACACCAAATGAGCTAGACATTTTGATGGATTTAACAAAATCAAAGAAAAAAATTAATAATTCCAAAAATAAAGGAACAGGATTAGGGGTTAATTTATGTATCGAATTGGTGAAAATTCATAGTGGGACAATAAAAATTGAATCTGAACAAGACAAAGGCACAAAAACAATTATCACCTTACCTAAATATTATTAAAACATCATTACAATCATAATCTTTTTTATTTACTCTTACAAGAAATATCCGAGGCAAAATAGTATTTTACTTATATTTGCCTCTTTTAATTTTGGTTTGATTTTAAGTAGGAATCCTTACTGTGATTTTAGTTCCTTTGTTAGGCTCTGATTCTACTAAAAACTCTCCACCTATTTTTTTAGTTAGTTCTAAACAAAGATTTATTCCAAATCCAGTACCCTTTTGTTTTGAATTAGTAATAAGTTTCTTTGATTTTGTAATATCAAGTAATATATCAACCTGCTCTATAGTCATGCCAACGCCATTATCAGAAATTGTAATATCTGTATAATCTTCGTGTTTATATACATAAAGACCTACTTTAACGTTCTCGCCAGAAAACTTAACAGCATTTGAAAGTAAGTTACGAATAATTGTATTTAAAATATTATAATCATAATTAAGTAAAATTTGCTCATCTAATTTAAAATTAATATCAAAATTTTCATTTTTATCTTTTAAACCATAAAGTATAATCAAATTACTCAATAAAGACGTCAAATTATTTTCTCTAATCTCAATTTCAAGGTCCCCAGATTGACTCTTAGACCACATTAGCATTTCACTTAATAATTCAGCCAAAAGAGTACTTGTGCTTTTGAGATTAGAAATCTTAAGTAATTTTTCCTCTTCTTTTAATTTATCATTATAATTTATAATTATATCAGATAAAAGATTAATAGAAGTAAGAGAATTCTTAATATCATGAGCTATTATAGATATAAACTGATTCTTGACATTCAACGCTTTAGATAATTAATTTTGAGTATGAAGTAGTTCCTCATTTTGTTGATCAAGGTCTTTAATTGCGTTACTAAGATCTTTGGTTCTTTCTTCTACTAAGTTTTCTAAATTTTTATTTAGTTCCAAAAGATTAAATTCAGCATTTTTCTTTTGAGTTATATCATATCTAATAGATAAATATTCAATTATATTATTGTTATTATCAAAAATTGGATTAACAACATTATCTACCCAATAATATAAACCATACTTAGTTTTGTTTCTAACTTCCGCTCTCCAAGAAATTCCTTTCTTAATGTCTCTCCACATTTCATACCATAGAGACTTTGGATGAAGAACCGAATTGACTATACGATGATCTTTTCCAATTAACTCTTCTCTTGCGTATTTTGAAACATCAACAAAAGCATCATTAACCTCTTTAATTTTTCCATCTACACTGCTATTTATACAATTACACTTTTGTTAATTGCACCTAAAAGACTACGCTTATATGCTTCACTTTCTTCCATTTTTTGTTGCAACATCATAATATCACTTATTGAAGAGGCATATCCATGCCATAGAATTGACCCGTCAGATTTAAGTTCTGGTCTTGATTCACCATCAATCCAAATCTCATTTCCATTTTTTATTATTCTATATTGTCATTTCCATGTAGTTAAATTATTAGCAGATTCCATTATTGCGAATTTACATCTATCTGCATCTTCGGGATGTATTATTTCAAAAACTAAATTTGGGTTGTCATAAACTTGCTTTTGAGTTACCCCAAATACTTCATAAATTTTTTCACTTGCAAAAGGTATTGAAAAAGTTCCATCAGGAGACATCTTAAATTGATATATAAACCCAGGCAGGTGACTTGATATTTTACCAAGATACTCTATTAAGGAAATATTTGAATTTACAAGAAAATTAGTTTCATTATTTAATTGATTAATAACTAGACTATTTTCAAAATTTTTATAGAAATACTTTATTAATTTTATATTATGAATTTGTTTCGTATTTACTTTAAAATCATCAATATTATTTAATATTATTGTTAGATATTTTACATTATTAACATTAATTACAAAAATATTTGTATTAATTTCATAATTAAATTGCCTATAGTCATGCATATTAAAAATATCAATTATATCTTGATTATAAAGAACAAAATATTCAGATTTTCTATTTTTGATTATTTCTTTGCGAATTTTATTTTCAAAAACTGAATAAAATTCATCAACTTTAGTACTAAATTCATCTTGATTCGGACCGTACAAAAATTATTGATCAAATTGTCTTTCTTCTGAGCTTAATTCATAATTTCTGATCGAAATCTGAGCTTTTGATGAATTATCAATTAACTCATTAATTAAATATTTTATTATTGCTGGATAGTCTTCTTTTTCAATAAGTGCGATTAACTCTATATTGTAATTCATACTTTATATTACTAAATCTTGATTAATTTATTAATTTAAGAAAAATATTTTAAAAAAAAAAGACCAGAAAAAAATCTAGTCTTTTTATTGGTCGTAAAAAAAAAATTTAAAAATAAAATTATTTCAACCTTAGTTTCCTCATGAAACTATCTGCTCCATAAACAGCGTCCATATCTAATAATTCTTCTATTCTTAGTAATTGATTGTATTTTGCAGTTCTATCTGATCTAGATGGAGCGCCAGTTTTGATCTGACCTGAATTCATTGCTACAGCCAAGTCTGCAATAAAAGCATCTTCTGTTTCACCACTTCTATGCGAAATAATAGTGTTATATCCTGATGTATGAGCTAAATGAATTGCTTCAATAGTTTCAGTTAGTGTTCCAATTTGATTTACTTTTATCAAGATAGCATTTGCAGTATTTGATTCAATTCCCTTCATTAAAAATTCAGAATTTGTAACAAACAAATCATCACCAACTATTTGGCACTTGTCGCCAATAGCATCAGTTAATTTTTTCCAACCTTCCCAGTCATTTTGGTCTAATCCATCTTCAATAGATCTAATTGGGTATTTTGAAGTTAAATCTTTATACCATTCTACCATTTCATCAGTTGATTTTGATGGTAATCCAGATTTAAACATTTCATATTTACCATTTTTATACATTTCACTTGAAGCAGCATCAATAGCAAGAACAAAATCTTCTCCAATTTTATAATTTGCTTTTTCAATTGCTTCTAAAATCAAATCAAAGGCTTCTTCATTAGACTTAATATTAGGCGCAAAACCACCTTCATCTCCTACAGAAGTATTTAAACCTTTTGAGTGTAGTACTTTCTTTAAACTATGAAATACTTCAACTCCAGATCTCAATGCATCACCAAAAGTCTCTTGGCCAATTGGCATAATCATGAATTCTTGAATATCTACATTATTATCTGCATGTTTACCACCATTTAAAATGTTCATCATTGGTGTTGGTAATGTTACTGCATTTATTCCACCTAAATATCTATAAAGAGACATTCCATGATATTCTGCAGCCGCTCTTGCAACAGCTAAAGATACCCCTAAAATACCATTTGCTCCTAATCTTGATTTATTAGGTGTATTATCTAATTCTATTAACATATTATCAATATGTTGTTGTTCTGTAGCGTCCAATCCATCCAATGCTTCAGAGATTTCATTGTTTACAGCTTCTACAGTTTTCAAAACACCTTTTCCTAAATATCTATCTCCACCATCTCTTAATTCATGTGCTTCATATTCTCCAGTAGAAGCCCCAGAAGGAACAGCAGCAAGACCCATAGAGCCATCTTCTAAAACAACTTCAACTTCAACAGTTGGATTACCACGAGAATCAAGAATTTCACGAGCGTGAATATCAATTATTAAGGAACTCATTATAACTACCTTTAATTTTAATAATTTTTTAATAAATTTTGATTGAATCAATTTTTTTGGCGAGGTCAAAGTCTAAAGATGTTAATCCACCTTTGTCATGTGTAAATAGAGAAACTCTTACTTTATTCCATCCATAAATTAATATATTTGGATGATGGTCAGCTGATTCTGCAAAAACGGCTATAGAATTAATTAATCCTATAGCCGATGCGAAATTTGAACATATAACTTCTTTTACAATTTTATTTTCGTCAAGAATCCAATCAGGAATATTTTTCATTCCAATTTGAATTTCATCAGAAGATAAAAGATTAGGTCTTGACATAAATTAAATATGGCTTTTTAATTTATTTAAAATTTGTTCTTTAGGTACTGCACCCACGATAGTATCTACAACCTCTCCACCTTTGAAAATCAAAATAGTAGGGATAGAACGAATTCCAAATTGCATTGCAGTTTGTTGATTGTTATCAACGTCTAATTTACAAATTTTAGCTTGTGATGAAAAATCATTTGCTAATTCGTCAATTACAGGAGCGATCATTCTACAAGGTCCGCACCATGCGGCCCAAAAGTCAATAAGTACAGGTAAATCTGATTTAATTACTTCCTGTTCGAAACTAGCATCAGATAAATGAATTGGTTGTGCCATAAATTCTCCAAGTAAAAAAAAATAATTTTGTGATGTATAAACGATTAAATTTTATTAATATTTAAAAAATGCAAAATTAACTATAAATTGGATAAAAATAAAAAAGGTGGATATTAATTTTATCCACCTTATATGTTTGGTTGTTTTGGAGAAAAAATTTATACTAAGAAATCTAAGTCATCTTCAAACAAATCTGTATAGTCAAGTTCAAAATCTTTTTCAACTGACATTACTAATTTATCTAAATCACTTTGCTCGATTACATCATCGATTTCGCTTTTTAAATCAAATAAATCCATATTATAATTCCTTAAATATTTTAAATAATAAATTTGTTTTAAGAATTTCACATCAATACTTATGCCAAAATTTCATTATTTACATATATTTTATACCAACATAGCTATGTTAAAAATTAAAAAATAAATAATGTTGTAAAATCGAGCCTATTTTTTTAATTTGCAAAATTATTTATTGAAATTTGTCTTTTTAAGCACAGATTAATTGAGTAATTAGGAACAAAAATGCTTGATTTAATACAACTTATTCCTCTATTCCCGCTTATAGGTTTTTTAATTCTTGGTCTATTCGGATCATATATAAAAAATGAAAAGCTAATTGGTATTATTGGTAGTGGTATGGTTTTGATTTCATTTGGAATCACTTTAACTGTACTAAACGCATTTTTACAAACAGGAGGCGAACAAGCACATATAGTTCCTGTTTTCACTTGGATTACTGCAGGTGATTTCACTGTTAACATTTCTTATCAAGTAGATCAACTTTCACTTTTATTCTCATCTATTATTACTGGTGTAGGGTTTTTAATTCATGTGTATTCAATAGGATATATGCATGGAGATAGAAGCTTTTACAGATTTTTTGCATCATTAAACTTGTTCGTTTTTATGATGTTAAATCTAGTCTTGGCCAGTAATTTCATGTTAACATTCCTTGGTTGGGAAGGTGTAGGTCTTGCATCATACTTATTAATTGGTTTCTGGTATGATCAAAAATTTGATGGATATAGAATTACTTGGACAGGTGATGCTGCTAATAAAGCATTCATTGTTAACAGAATTGGTGACTTTGGAATGTTAATAGCTGTATTTTTAACATTTGCTACTTTCGGAACTTTAGAATATAGCGAAGTTGCAAGATTAGCTGTTGAAAATTCAGGTGAACTTATGGGTTCAGGAATCATTTTAGCAATTACCCTTCTAATATTCCTAGCATGTACAGGTAAATCTGCACAAATTCCTTTAGCAGGCTGGTTACCAGATGCAATGGCGGGTCCAACTTCAGTATCAGCTTTAATTCACGCTGCTACGATGGTGACTGCAGGTATTTTCTTGATTTCAAGAAATGCAGCTTTATTTGCATTAAGCCCTACTTCTATGGCTGTTGTAGCATCAGTTGGTGCAACTACTGCACTTTTAGCAGCTTCTATTGGATTAGTTCAAAATGATATTAAAAAGGTATTAGCTTATTCTACAGTATCTCAATTAGGTTTTATGTTTACTGCTTTAGGTGTTGGAGCTTTCTCAGCTGGTTTATTCCACACTATGACTCACGCATTCTTTAAAGCTTTATTATTCTTAGCTGCTGGTTCTGTTATTCATGGTATGCACCATGAGCAAAACATTAAAAATATGGGTGGTTTAAGCAAACACATGCCTATTACATATAAAACATTCTTTGTAGGAACTTTAGCAATTGCTGGTATCCCATTCTTCTCAGGGTTCTTCTCAAAAGACGAAATTCTATGGCAAGCATTCTCATCTGATCAAGGTAGCTTCATTGTTTATGCTATGTTAGCTGTAGCAGCAATATTCACTGCATTCTATATGTTCAGACTTTTATATTTAACGTTCTCAGGTAAAGAAAGATTTGATGTTCATCATGTTCACCCGCATGAATCACCTTCAACTATGACTTTTGCTTTAATAGTTTTAGCTGTATTATCTGCTTTAGGTGGTTTCTTAAATGTTCCTTATCCTCTAGGATATTTCTTCAGTGATCATCCAAGTATTATGAGTAACTATTTAGAGCCAATTTTTGCTGACGCTAATGCTATTATGGGTAAAAGCTTAGTTCACGAAGTTCATGCTATCGAATATGTACTTATGATTGTTGCAACTGCTCTTGCATTTATGTCTTGGTTCGTTGCTAAGAAATGGTACAAAAATGATGAAACTTGGGCTACACCAAAAGCATTGGTTAAAAAATTCCCAGTTGCATACAATTTACTTTGGGAAAAATGGTATTTAGATCAAATCTATTACAAAGGATTTGTGGATCCAATAATTAATACTTCAAGATCTTTCTTATGGAAATTTGTTGATGTTAGAGTTGTTGATGGTATTGTAAATGGTCTTGCTGGATTTGTTGGGTTACTTGGAAAAGTTTTAAGAGCTCTTCAATCAGGAGTTACTCAAAGTTATGCCGGTTTAATGGTTATTGGTATAATTTTGATTCTCATTGTAATGGCTATGTAATTTTTAGGTGAAATTAATAAAATAAAGTTATGGAATTATACTTAACTCTCTTTTTACCTTTGATTGGCGCTTTCCTTCTTGTGTTTATGAACAAGGAAAACGTAGGTCTAATTAAAAATCTAACTTTAGGCGTTTCTTTAGTTACATTTTTAGTTTCTTTAGGTCTATATATGGGATTTGATAACTCAAACCCAGATTTTCAATTCATTAAAGAATTCACTTGGATAGAATCTTTAGATGCCGGTTTTAGAATTGGTGTAGATGGTATGAGTATGTTAATGGTTTTATTAACTACTTTCATAACTCCTATTGCAATTTTATGTTCATTTGATTCTATTCACAAAAGAGAAAAAGAATATTACATCATGTTAATGATTCTTCAGTTCGCTATGACTGGAGTTTTTGTTTCTCTTGATTTATTCTTGTTTTATATCTTCTGGGAGTTAATCCTTATACCAATGTACTTTATTATAGGTATTTGGGGTGGAAAAGATAGAATGTATGCAACTGTAAAATTCTTTATTTTTACTGTTGTAGGTTCTTTATTTATGTTAGTTGCTATAGTTTGGTTAGGTTACTACGTAGGAACTGACGTTTTAAATTTATCTCAAGGATTTACTACAAATCTAATGTTAATTAAGGATAATTTATCAAATATTCCTTTTGATTTAGAAAAATGGATATTTGCTGCTTTTGCATTATCATTTTTAATTAAAGTTCCTTTATTCCCATTACATACTTGGTTGCCTGATGCTCACACTGAGGCTCCAACTCCTGGCTCAGTAATCTTAGCTGGTGTTTTACTTAAAATGGGAACTTATGGTTTAGTAAGATTCAATTTAGAATTATTCCCTATGGCTTCTGCAGAATATGCTGGAATTATTTCAGTTTTAGCTGTGATTGGTATCATCTATGGTGCTGTCGTAGCAATGATTCAAACAGACATTAAAAAATTAGTAGCTTATACTTCAGTTTCTCACTTGGGCTTTGTTGTTCTTGGTATTTTCTCAATTACTGAAGAAGGTGTTCAAGGAGCAATTATTCAAATGGTAAATCACGGTTTATCAACTGGAATGTTATTCTTGTTGATTGGGATGATCTACGAAAGAAGACACACAAGAGCTATTGCTGACTATGGTGGGATAATTAGAGTAATGCCAGCTTATGGTGTATTCTTCGGAATTGCAATGTTTTCATCAATTGGATTACCAGGTTTGAATGGTTTCATTGGTGAGTTTTTAACTTTAAAAGGTGCTTTTGATTCTCCATTCTTAAATTCTTATTGGTACACAATTTTCGGAACAACTGGTGTTATTTTCGCAGCTGTTTATTTACTTTGGATGTACCAAAGAGTATTCTTAGGTGAACTTGATAAAGAAGAAAACAAATCTTTAACAGATTTAACTAAAAGAGAATGGACTATGTTGGTTCCTCTTGTTATTTTCATTGTTTGGATTGGAGTTTATTCTAAACCATTTATGGAAATATCAGCGGCTTCAACTGAAAAACTAATTAATAAGATTGAAACAGTTACAAATATTCAAAACACAACTGCTACTATTAATAAGTAATTTTAATATTACGGAAAAAAATAATGAACGAATTACTATTATCATCTCCTATTATTTCAGTTTCGATTCTTGCAATTATATCTTTGATATTTGATGCAATGAACGAAAAAAATAAATCTTTTGGATTTATGTTTGTTCAATTGTCTTTAGTAATTGGACTAGTATTTTCTGTATTAGGTTTATTTAATTACTACCAATTAGTAGATAGTGTAGATTGGGTAAATTCATACACTCAAATGTCTTTGAACTTCACTCAAACATCTTATTTCTTTGATGTAATCTTTTGTTTAGCTGCTATATTTACTTTATGGGCATCTAAACCATACTTACAAAGAGAAGATTTAGAAGAAACTGAATACTACAACTTATTATTATATGCAGTAGCTGGAATGATGATCATCGTTCACGCTAACCACATGATAACTGCATTTATTGGTATTGAAACCATGTCATTAACATTCTACATCATGGCAGGCTACTTCAGATTTAATAAAAAATCTGTTGAAGGAGCTATGAAGTACTTCTTACTTGGTTCTTTTGCAACTGGGTTTTTAATCTATGGTATGGCAATGATTTATGGTGCTACTGGCACTTTCCAATTTGACACAATTTCAGCTGCAATCGCTACTGGCGAGTTAAACTCTACTTTATATTTGAATATTGGTTTTGGTCTTTTGATAGTAGGTTTAGCTTTTAAAATGGCTGTTTTCCCATTTCATCAATGGGCACCAGATGTTTACACTGGTTCTCCTACTGTTGTAACTGCATTCATGTCAACAGCTGGTAAAGCTGCAGCAGTTATTATGTTTATCATGGTTAGTAAAACATTACTTCCAAATTCTGAAGTTGAAGAAATAATTGCAAATAATGCAAACGCACAAAACTTATTAGCTTTCTTAGCTGCTGTAACTATGTTATTGGGTAACATCACTGCAGTAGTTCAGAAAAACGTAAAAAGAATGTTAGCTTTTTCATCTGTAGCACATGCTGGTTATCTAATGATGGGTATAGTAGCAAACACAAGTGAAGGATGGAAAGGAGCAATATTCTATATTACTGCTTATGTATTTATGCAAATCGGTGCATTTATATTATTATCAATCTTTGAAAGAGAAAAAGGCAAGAATTTAGAGTTTTCTGACTATTCAGGATTATACAAATCTAATCCTGCTATGGCAGTGATAATGGCTATCTTTATGTTATCTCTTGCTGGTATTCCACCTTTCGCTGGTTTCTTTGGTAAATATTTATTATTCATCGCAACAGTAAAAGCTGGATTTACTTGGTTAACTTTAGTAGCAGTAGTATCGTCAATTATTTCAATGTACTTCTATATCGGTTTGATTAAACACATGTGGTTTAATGAAGCAAATGAAGGTGCTGAACCTTTTGAAAATAAATCACCTCTTGCTTCTATCCCAGTTTATTTATCAACTGCAGTTATAGTTGTAATCGGTGTATTACCTTTCTTATTAGATGATTTTATTGCAAACATTATATAAGTTAGCTTAATATTTTAGAAAATTAATTTTAGCCCAAACTTATGTTTGGGCTTTTTTTATATTTTTGTAAAAAAAGTAATTTATTTAAATTTAAGCACATTCATTATGAAAATAACATTATTGAGTCTTCTTATCTTAATTGTTTCTTGCACATATCCAAATTATAATGAAATGGATGAGAATAAGAAATTAGAATATAAACCAGAAAAAATTGATTTGAATAATCATAGTTTTACTTCTGGTAAAGTATATAGTTTAGATATTGAAGAATTAAATTCAATTATAAAGCTAGGAAAAGAATATAAAATATTATTTTTTAATCAAATTTGGTGTGAAACTAATGTTAACGCTATGGAATGTTTGATTAAAAAAGATTTAAAAGAATTTGATTTAATATTTATAAGTGGATTAGATTGGATTTTTACAAAACAATACAAAAGTTATTTAAAAGATTCAGAAATCAAAAATAATATGTATTTGATTGATTTAGAAAAATATCCAATTCAAAGCGGATTAAGTATAGGGCAATCTACATTAAAAAAAGATAAATCATTTTTAAAAGATTTTTTTGATAAAGAAACTTATAAAGAATTTGAAAATGAAGAATCTTTTCCTTTATTAATAGTAATCGATAAAAATAAAAATGTTATATATAAAAGTAATGAAATAGGTTGTGAAAATTCAGATTGTAATAGCTTATACGATAAAGTTCTGAATCAAATAAGAAATAATATTAACTAAATTATTTATTTTTAGATATTTTATTAAAATCTATTTCTAGTCTTTTTAAATAATCTTTTTCACCTTTTGACAATTCATTTTTGATATTCTCTTTATATTTAGAATATTCTTTATTTGCTTTTTCTATTGCTATATTATGGCTTATTTTACCAGGATTATCTAAAACATCTTTACCACTTAATTTTAAAAAATCATCTAGTTTTTCAATCCAATCACTCATATACATAGGATTTTGATTTAATGCTTGAAGTTCAGCAAATTCTAAATACGCAGCCACTATTCTATTCAATATGTTTAATTCATTTTCGCTTAAATAATTCTTTGCTATTTCAATTTCTTGTTTTGTAGGTTTTTCACCTTTAAAATTAGTTAATCCTAAATTTGGCTTATTTGCATCAACTCTTTTAAAAATTATTTCTGAAGCAGTATTTCCATGAGCTGCCCAATGCATTTTGTTTTGAACTTTTTTAAAAAATTCTATTGACATATCTTGATTTGGATCATAATCTATACTAGTTGAATAAATATCTAATA
>Ga0129345_1000240_pt1 | contig 19754 bp, 9 predicted proteins | sample CPBDNA_FD_94425 | JGI IMG/M metagenome (GOLD analysis project Ga0129345, IMG submission 94425) | Freshwater to marine salinity gradient microbial communities from Chesapeake Bay, USA - CPBay_Sum_20_0.8_DNA | ecosystem: Environmental > Aquatic > Marine > Coastal | place: USA: Chesapeake Bay...
ATGATTGTTTTGCTGCAAGACCAGTGGGTAATGGTAATCCAGTTGCAGCAATATTGATATACTGTATTACGTTGTTCCCTGATGATATTGAGAACCCGGAATCTGTCAAATAATAGTTATTCGATATATGGAGACTAATTAAGTTATTTAAGTCTTTGACATTATATCTTCCATTTCCAGAATCCGTTGTCCCAAATGCCCTAAAGTCATTACTATAAGCATAGTAAGTTTCGCAGGTGCTTGGAACATTTGGAAATTGGCAAGAAGAATCATCAGAATCTGGATGGAAGTATGGACCACCACCTCTACCTAAATGTAGATAAGATAGTGAGGTAAATCTGTCAGCGATGATATTTTGTGGAATTGAACCATAAAATGTCTGACCAATCAGAAGAGATGTTACCGAAGTTGGAATCTTGCTGACAACATCAGAATTCAATTTTCTTTCATCCTCTTCATCACTCAGATAGAGAGGATTGGCACGCATATCCAAGGTTGTAAGACTTGGAGTTACAAAATTGAAGTTAGGGAATGTTTTGATTTGATTTGAAGAAAAGTTAACATTAGTGGCATTTATTAACTTGACTTCTGGTAATTGAGAAATGCCAGCACCAGGAATAGTAATTGTTGAAATATTATCTGGGTTATAATAGAATTGAATATTCCTTTCTCTTGATACGGAAGATCTAAATCTAATACTAGATGTTGTTCCTCCTTGGTCAGCAAAATTAACATACCTATTCGGATTATCAGTTTCTACAATCTTCCAGCTCGCAGAAACATTATTAATTAAAGATGTTAATTGAATTGTAGCATTAATATTTCTAAAAAATCCAGTGAAGATGATGGGTATACCTTTCATGGCATACAATGTTACTGAAGATCCACCAATCGTACATTGAATCTTCGATGTTGGTAGTTCCGAATTAAATTCTCGTGCTTGTGGTGTGATTGTTGTCTGAAGTCTTGGTCCTGACGCAGTTGCGGATTGTGTATCAAACTGAAGCGCACCTCCACTAACAACAGTTACTCTAGAACCATAGGAGATTGGAGAAGTATCCGTAACAGGTGAATCACTTGAACTCCAAGAACTTACCCTTGAGGTTGAAATGTCAGCAATCTTGATTGATGCTCCAGTTCCAGTACCATCAATATATCTGTAACGAATCGCATTTCCACTCAATGATCCATTAATGGAAAGATTACCAAAAAGAGTTGCCTCTGTACCTGCTCTGTTTAGTAGTATTGACTCATATGTTCCAGATTCTGTTCTAAATCTATCAAGAGTCTTGTATAATGGATCTGTGAGTCTTGATAAACTTATCCAGTCTCCACGAGTAGCACCAGCAGCAGCAGAACCACGAATTACATCCAAATCAAATGGTGGAAGATTTAACGCATTCAGTGCTGCATTCTTATCCAGAACATCCGTTCCATAACTTAATACTTCAAGACCAAATAGTTTTGGGTTGGTAATTGACATTTTACTGCTCTTTAAAATTCATACTTACTTGTAAAGTTCCGCTACTTCCAGAATCAATTTTCTTTGCTGTAATGAAAGTTGCTTCTATGTTATTATTATCTGGTGTTACAACTCTTCTGTCTGGTCCAAATACTTTTCTCATGTTGATAGAGGTTGTTTCATTTGCTCCAACATAAAGAACATCTCTTGTTGTGGATGGTCTTAATTGCTGGTCATTTTGAACATCAAGTAGTGCTGAGGACTGTCTAGAAATTTCTGTGAAGTTTGTTGGTGCTGTTCCACTATTATCAGTTTTTCCACCATAAAGTTCAATCGTAGCATTACTATTTACATACCATTTTGGTGAGATAGTTCTCTGGAATCCACCAATCTTTTCAACAACGGATATATTGTTTATCTGCGAATTGTCTTTCAGTTTAGCAACAAGATAGAGTGGGAAAGGGTTATAGTTAAACAACTTACTTGAGTTTACCAAACCAGTTCCCGTAAGACTTACTGCTCTGATTAAAATGGAGAAGTTGCTACCAACTGACCCAAGAGATTGATCTATCTCAATATGGGAGAATGCATTGACACCAGAAAAATATGGACCAACAGGTTCGCCAACATACCTAGCACCAGGAATTACAGTAGAACCACCACTTTCTACTGCCACTTCCCCGCCATTGAAGGTGGTATTCGGAAATGAACCAGGTATCTGAATATAAATTTTCCCATCGTTTACTCCTGTCTCAGGATTAACTGAAAATTCATTGGCGTTGGCAATTCTAGTTGCGTCTGCTACGGTAACTGTCACCTTAGAGCAAATACCACCAGCAGGACTGGAAAGGGTTGGAATTCTATAATCGATTCCCATTCTTACTGGTGGGTTGGTTGGTGCCCATGATTCACCTTGTTCAATACCTTCTTCATTAAAAGAAGCATAACTGTGATTATGTTGACCAAATATAATTTCCGAGTTTGGTAGTATTGTTGTAGTGGCAGCACCAATCACAAATCCATTTAATGTATCTGGTAGAGAAACATCTGGTTGCTTATCGGTTACACCAATTAGAAAATCGGCAAAGTGTCCATAGTCATCATTGTTTCTGGGATTAACAAACTGAATGTCTATTTCAGAACCAGTAAACTTAAAGTCCGATGCCGCATAAGCATTGTAGTTACTCAGTCTAACTGGATATGGATATGCTGAAAGTAATGATATTGATGTTGTAATTCCTGCTTCTCTGTCATTTACAAGTCTGCCAGGAATATTTCTATTTCCCAAACCAAATCCATAAGTTCCAGTGTATCCTTGAACAGTAGCACTTCCAAAAGAACCAATTCCAAGGGAATCTGTTTCAACGACTCCTGTGATGTATAGATTGTAAATTGATGGGGCAATTAATTTCGCACCAATATCTTCTTCAGTAAAGTAACTATCATTGATTGCTGCAATCTTATTTGGTTCTATAAATTCAATATCAACATATCTACCACTTTCTGTTGTTGCTACTCCAGGGGTGTAAACGTGCCCAAAACCAGGACATGCGGCACAAGTTACAACCTTAACTTCAGACAAAGAATCAGAAGTAACATTCAGTTTCTCTGGAATGATTATCTTCTTGTTCTCTACTTCTGCACCATCAACATTCAAGATAACATCCTTTGGTCTGATTCCAACCAATGTTCTTTCATTTGCGGATAAGATTGTTCTCTCTTTTGAACTTACAGAATATATCTGAGACGTTCCTTCATCACCACCATCAATATAGTATGATGAACCATACTTATACAAATACTGTGGAGTTCTGACGTTTCCTGTGTCTGTAATGTTAAGAGAATATTTTAATCTAAAGTAGGAATCTTGTAGGCAAGGAGCACCTAAAGAGTTTTCAATAACTAGGGTATGAACAACAACCCATCTAGCATCACCATTATCTGTAGGGATATAGGCGTAAAATCTAGCGCCAATAGCACCATACCAACCAAATTCAATCTTGTACATGGTTACATTCTGAGGTTTGAGCAAGTACCCAGAAGGTCCATTTTCGTTTAATGGGTCACCATTAAACTTATCTTTTGGAATATCAATCGTCCAATATTCTTGTTCATCAAATGGGTCACCAGAGCGTTCTCTAACCTGGTCTAACAGAGAAAGACCATTACGCTCAAGAACAGAACGTTCTAAAGGAACTGTACTTCTACGAACAATTGAGAATTGTCCACCATCAATCTTGAAAATATATTGGTCGGTTGGGTTTGATATTCCCCATTCAATTGTAATACCGTTTGTTGCCTCAGTAGAAGATCTTACACCAAATGTAAATCCACTAATTCTACCAGGTTGATATCGGAATACTCTTCTTGACTGAAGGTACGCATACCTTTGATTACTCGCTGAATATCCAGGTCTTGTGTTCAACTGGCTATAAGACGCACTAATCAATGATGATGCAGCACCGAAAGTAAAAGATTGATTTGTTACTGGGTCTATCAAAGTGGTAGATCTCATATCTCTCCACGTCTCAGTCCAAGTATCGATATAAGCAAATGAATCGGTGATTCCAGCAGCATAAACAACATCACCAGACTCAATCCTAACGTACTGTGGATTTAAGAACTTATCCTTCCAAGTAGATGGATAAGATGCTCCACCTGCCCCATCAAAATAATTGTATAACTGATTTCCAAAATCGATGAATCTGATATAGTTCTGGAAAAATGTTTCATTATACAAACCAACATCTTCAAATCTAGGACCATATGGATAAGAATATGGGGTTGGAAATGCTCTTAGTTGTATTGCGGATTCTTGTGTTTCTTCTGTTTGTTGTGCTTGATATCTACTCCCATATGTTGCGTTTCTTCTTGTTTCCCAAGAATTAAAACTAGTTCCTTCATTTATTGAGTAAAACTCAAACTCATCTGAGTCTACGCCATAAGAAGACACATTAGAGAATAAACTGAGTTGTTTTTCTCCGCGTGTAACACCTAGCAAAGTACTACTTACTTCACTAAACTCAGCAAACTGCTCCTCTACCTTTAAAACTGGATCTGATTTATATGAAAAGCGAACTCTTCTCTGAATTAGCACATCTTCAGACAGTGAACTCGTGTTCGTAGTTTCTTTCGATATGAAAATACTACCAGAACCAATTCTTGATATTTTAGTGCCGTCTGGAACTGAGGCACCAGAAATCATATCACCAACAGCAATACCTGTTGTCGTTATACCAACAGAATTGGTAGTTCCAGAAGAGTATGTTGCTGTCCTGGTTGCTATTGTTTGGGTTTCATATCTGAATACTGAACTTGATTCTATACAAAAAACTGTAGATGTTGCTCTCTTTGATGTGGCGTCTGCGAGGAAGAAAGAATCAACCTCGGTGATAAGTGGATTGCCAAATTCGTCAGTTAAAACTTCTCCATTTCCGATATTATAGAGAAGTTGCTCTGATGCTGGTACAATAGCAACTGGACGTTTGTCGTCACCAAGTCTTACATCCTTCCTAAGACTCATATATCACTGTTCCTCCCACGTTAAACTTCCAGAAACTATCGCATGTGGAGTTCCAGAATTGTATGTGGTTTGTGAAGATGCACATAGATAGAGACTTTCAACAACATCCGTTAATGGGAAAGACAGATATTCCTTATTATAATCAAAGTATGGAGACAAGTCATACTCTTCACCTGACGCAGGAATGTACAGAGTTGCTACAACAGTTCCAGTTCCAGGAATAGGAGATCTGATTTGTGGATTGACCTTAATGGAAGAAAGTTGTGCTAGAGTAAACTCGGAAGTTGCTGATGAAACTTCATTTCCTTGTGGGTCTAAATCCTTTTCTTTCAGGAATGGTTCATTAGTTGTCAATACAATATTATCTGTAGTAGAATTTAGAGTATAGAAATAGTAACCATCGGTTTGTATATCTTTCGTCCTATCATAGCCCCTGTTTTCTAAGAATCCAAGAACGGAAATAGGTCTCTGTGTTGGATCATTTTCAAAGTAACCTCTGAAATATCCGTAGGTTCCTGTTCCAATGTCTCTGATATATTCGGCAGATGCTGAACCAACGTTGACTTGGAATGTGTTTGCTGTAGCATTAGAGACTGTCAGAGCACTTCCGAATGTTGGGTCAGTAGTTCTTGGATATGAGTGCTGGGTAGCATTATTATCCAATGAGCATGTGAATGTCAGAGATTCTTGTGCGATTGTTACCGTATTTCCATTTGACAGTCCATGACTATTTGATGTGATTGTTAGAACACCAGTTACTGGATCGTAAGCAGCATCTGTTGCTGTGATTGTACCACCAATAGATCTTGTAATACCATTTGCCGTGGCACTTACAAACGTATGGGTTCCAGCATAAAGAATTAGAGGAACCGCAACTTGTGTTGGTTTTCCTCTCTTACCAATGTTAATCTCTGAGGTTAGAGTAGGATTATCTTGATCTCTAACTGCAGTAGTAATTGATTCTGTTTGGAAGATAGGTGTCTTAATCAAGTCAACTTTAAGAACACCAGTAGAACCTGTTGATAGTCTAGTCGGATAGACTTGAGTTCTATTTCTTACGTTTCTTCCTGTACTGCTTTGAATGTAATCTCGACACTTAATTCCAATCAGAGGAGTTTTTCTATCTGGTATAATGGTGATATTTGATAATGATGTGGAGTTGAGTGGTGCGTTTAGATAAAGTCTTCTATTGACAATATCAACGTACTTAACTTCAATATTCTGGTCTAATGGGTCAACAGTAACAACCTTCGAACCAACATAATATGAAGAACTCAACCCAGAAGTTGCTCCACCAGTAATGAATGGGTCAGATGCACTGGTAGCATTAGTTAGAGATGCTTGTGTTGTTCCAGAACCTACAGTAAATATTCTCTTCGAACCGTATACATCAACTGTAGTCGGACTGGAATAACTAAACAGTTTGACAGTTCCTCTGTCACCACCATCAATGTAGTAGGAAGCACCATACTTAACAATGTGCTCTGATGCAGTACCATAGGAGAATGTCGATTCTCCTCTCAGACTATTTGTATATCCTTGTCTATTCTCATTTCCTCCACCATATACCATATATGTGATAGGAAGCGTCGCATTGCCCAGTGAGGAGACCTTCAACTGGTTTGATGCCCTCAGGTGGTGTACACGCACCCAACGTGCCTCACCGTTGCTTACAGGGACGTATGCGAGGAACAGAGCACCAACAGCACCATACCATGAGAATTCAATCTTATACATGGTGACCTTGGTGAAATCAAGATCCCAAATACTAGTATCCGTTAAATCTTCACTCGTATCTTCATCTACAACATTTTCACCTGCTCTCTTATCGGAGACGGCATCACTGTATAATAGTTCATCAGTCAATCCATCCAATCTGTCTCCACTAAATCTAGACCTTGGAATACGATATTCATATACATTCCAATAGTCTTTAGCGACATTCTGATTTACCCACTTATCATAGTAATTATTAATAGCGTCAATTTGTCCTTTTAGTTCCGTGACTTCAGAAGGAGTTGCTCCCAATCGAGTATCAATATACCCCTCTTTATTGCCGTCCCCATCCTCATACATGTATGGGAACATTCCTGTTGCTTTAACTGAAGAGGAATAACTATTCCTTCCTGATATTTGCCCCGAAAGTGGTTGGACAAAGGGGACAGGTGTAATCAAATAATGATTGGTATAAGAACCATCTGTAAGTGAAGCAACGGACCCTCCACCCAAGTCTTCAAGAGTAACTTGACCACTTGTATTAACTGATGCAACTCTATAAATTGCTGTGTCTGTTAATCCACTGATGGCAGCAGAATTAGTTCCTCTCGAATAAGAGACATATTGGTCTTCTGTCAAACCAACAGACTTACCACCAGAAACATAAAACGTTGGAACAGTAGAGACACCAACGTTGACTGTGAATTGTGTGCTTGAATTAACTTGGACAACATTATATCCTGTTGTTCTATTTGGATACGTTTTTGGTGTTCCAGGATCCAAATAGCAAGTCATTGCTATTCCAGACAGAGTAACATACTTACCCTCCTCATATCCATGACTGGTTGATGTGGTGATTACCATCAAACCACTGGTTATATTGTAAGTGGCATTAGTAATATCTTTTACGATTCCTGGAATTGATAATGTATTTCCTCCAGAAACTGATGCAATTTGATTCTTAGTTTCATTCTGAAGCAATGATGGATCATACACTGCCGCATGAGTCATCATGAGATTGTCTCTCATAATAACAAGGTCACCAAACTTCTTAGGTGTTGCTGCGGGATTCTGTTGTGCAGTTGCGTCATTTTCAGATTCAGAACCTCTAGCTCCTACTGGGTCCTGTGGATTTGTTCTACCATAGTCTTCAGTCTGTCCACTACTGTCGAAACTTACAGGATTCTCATAAATGATAGACTGAGTTCTTCTTACTGTACAGAAGTTATCTTCTTCACCATTGTTTCTCGTTTCCCAATAATATCCATCAAACTTATCAAAGATTCCATACTTACGAATTGCTGGGTTTCTAACTCCAGAACCATCAGAATTAAGAAGAGTTGTTTTAACACCAAAGGTTGCCGATGAAACACGACCAGGCTGATATCTGAAAAATCTCTTTGATGTTAGGATTGCTGTCTTATCAGCAGGTGCTTCGACGAGTGCTCCAGACTCTTCGGGGACGTGAGTGAGACCCCATCCCATTGTTTGACCAATTCCCAGATATGCACCAGTATTTGCTACAGAAGCAAACTGTTCTGGTGTTGCTGACCACTCACTTGGGTTTACATCATAGGTATTAACGTCAGCAAAAATACCAAGAGCAACTTCAGAACGGGGAATACCAAGGAGAGAAAGAGCAACTTCCGATTGAACCTTGTTCTGTTCAGCAACAGGAATTGTGCTTTGGTCACTTGCGACAACAACAGGAATTGATTTCTCTGCTTTTTGTTGACCAGCAGGAACTGGTGCTGTTCTACCTACGACTACAACAGATGCATTATTATTGACATTAGTGTTGTCTGCCATTTGTTATAAAACTCCGACTCTTCCTTTTGCGATTGTAAATCTATTCCTTATACTTATGTATCCACTATTGTCACCGTTAGTTGATGAAGTGACATTTAATCCTGTCAATCTCAGTTGTTTTGATGATGGACTTGCATCTATTTTTGCAGCAACTTCCAGTTCTGTTGCCGAAAGGTCAGGCGTAACTGAGTGATTGACAAGTTTTACAATATCACCAACTGAAATGGCACTGAATTGTGCGGAATTAGTTAGAGTTACTGTGTACTGTGTAGCACCAGCCCCAATTGTGTTCCATACACCTGTCGAAATTCCAACGTAAGTCGTAAAACCAACAGGAATATCTCTAAACTCTGTTCCAATGATGTCATATCCAAGAGCACTTGTTAGTCCAAGAGTATTTGTCTGTCCACTTGTGAGAGTGAACTGAAGATATCCATTCTGTCTACCAAAAGTTCCAGTGTCTGATGTAGGAATATTGAAGTTCAGGAATCTAGTTCCAAGTGTCTCACTACTGAGTCCAGCGTTGATAATAGTTCCTATACCTGCTTCAATAGAAACATTGGAACTGCTAAGGTCTTTTGGTTCACCATACTCATGATATTGTAGAACTGGACCAGTAAAGTTTACATTTCTCTGGACTGAAATATTAACTGAATTGTAATCACTATCATAGATGTCAGGCGATGGGATAAATTCATCTGCTGGTCCAAGAATGATGTTGTTTGTGGTGGTAATCTTACCAGTAGCATAGGTTCTAAGACCTGTCCCACAGTTGCGGATAATATTTCCACCAGTGGATGTAATCGTTGTGACCGAAAGATCTACTGGTCCAGGATAATTTTCAAATAGAGAGTCATTGACTCTGAGGACCTCAGACTCTTGAGCATTTAGTGGAACATAACTATACCTATCTGTAAGTGCTCCATCAACAAAACTACAGTTTTCTATAGACAATCTTCTTGAATTGTAGACATACAATCCGTGTCCAGGTGAATTACGAATCTCAAAGTCTTTCAGTAATGAGGATTGTACATTTAAAAGATAGACCAAATAGTTATCAACTTCTGCATTGAAGTTGATGTTGTTCATTGAATTGCCATCAATCGTTATATCGGTAAGAGTAATATCAGAAGATGATGTGGTATTGATACCAATTAGGTTTCCATCAAGTGTTATTGAATTTCCTCCACCATCATCAGAATCCATAGCAAAATACTGCTTTTTAATAATTGTATTCTTTCCACTTCCCTTAATCGTGAAGTTGGTGGGGATTACAATCTTATTGGTAAGATATGTTCCACTTGGAATAGTCAGACTGTTTGTTCCTGTTGCCACCGCATCCTCGATAGCAGTCTTGAACGCATATGTATTATCATGAACAACTTTAACGGCATTTGTAGTTCCAATACCAATATTAGTATTGTAGGTGTTATCAACTAAAATATAACCATTGCCAATTTCATCAACCTCATCTATCACCCATCCTCTTCTTTGAGCAGCAACTGCTGTATTGGGAAAGTGAATTTGATTATCATTAAATTCATTTTTGTCAGTTTTTGTTGACCACTCCGGTTTTTCATATGGTCCATAGTCTTTCCAAGAGTTTGTGGTAAATTCTCCAAGTTCTTTTGGTCCAAGTATTGCTACCAACTTAGCATTATTAATGTTTGCGGCATCTCCATCGCCACTTTCTTGACGATAAACAAGAACTCCATGACTCAAATCAGTTCTCGCAATACTCAATGAGATGTGATTAAGATCATTGAAGTCACCAATACCAACTTGTCCGATTCCACCAGCTGGTGCGATTTGAACTGCTGCTCCAACTTTCCCATTGCGGATATTATATTGTGACAACCAATATCTATATTTTCTTACGGTAGAAGAAGTACCAACCTTTGTCGCACTACAACTTGCTGTTACGACATCAGAAATAGTTGTAGTATCTGAAGTGGGAGTTGCACCAAAGATTTTAATCTTCTCACCAACTACGAATCTTCCAGTTGATATACCAGTAATTTTGAATTTACTGCTTTCATTTTCTCCAAGACCAATGTGAACACTTCCATCACCACTCAAACCATAACTAGTCAGGTTTGATGAGATGACAATATTACTATCTACGAGTTCATATCCACTACCATCAGGTTTAACTCTAAGGATACGATTGGGACCATAAGTAGGCTCTAAGACACTTGTATTCGGTAGAGCACTGAACTTGAAGTTTTTGTATGTTGAAGCATAGATTGAATCAACAACTAAGTCTTTTATATCTGCATTTCCACTAACATTGATGTCTTTAAAGTTTACAAGATTGGTAAAATCAGCGACGCCACCGATGTTTACATTATCAAAGAAAGTTACCTTCTCATTAAAGTTAACTTCTTCGTTAAAATTATTCAGACCATCAAGATTTTCTGGATCAAATGCCATTAGAGTAATCCACCAGTAAGAGATTTGCCGACCTTAGCAATCGCAGCGTCCTCAACATAAGTTTCAGCAAAGCATTTACCCATAAATGCGTCTTTGGGTGGAGCAAGATTGCCTTCCTTTGCTTCCATATTGGCAATGCTTCCTTTCAATTCTAGTTTGTTCTTTGCTTCTATTGATATATTATTACCAGACTTCAGAGTTAAGTTTTCGTCAGCATCTACGACGACATTAGCGCCACGAATTCTAACCTGACCATTCTTTTCAGCAGTAATCCAGATATCACCGTTTTTTCCCGTAATACAAATATCTACACCAGTTTCTTCCGACTTCTGTCCAGCAATAATCTCAATGGTTCTATCATTATAGATGTGTAAAATTCCACCCTCTGTCATTCCAACAAGGGAAACATCACCTTCATCATTAAAGGCATAGAGATTATAAACATCAGCACCATTATAACCCATCGATGGGTTGCCGACATCAATCCTGAAATTAGGACCAAAGGTTTCGTATTGTCTTCTTTGGAAATTTGGATTATGTGCCATCTATATTGAATACCTTTTTGGTATTTATTCTATACAGTCAATGACTTGCTTGACTCTTCCCTGTGTTCCAGTTGGTCTTACCTTAAACTTTGGTTTGATTCTAGCACCAAATCCAGTAGTTGTATTGATATCATAATCAACCAGTTCAGTAATAGAATTGAACTTAATATCACCATCTGCTCGATTTAATCTTGTTATACCACCATCCTCATCTGTTTCAATAGTATAATCATTACCATTACTGTCAGTTACAGTATCATTTTTCGAATCATATCCTATACCTGGGTCAACAATTATCGGAGCATCATCAATGTAATCATCTTGGTCATTGCTTACAGTATAACCTTCGCCTTCAGACACGATGTAGATATTAGTAATTTGTCCAGTGTTATAGTCGATTTCACTTCTAGCAACAGCACCATATCCTCTCTTACATTCGTCAACGATTTCAACGAATGGTGGGAAAGTGTATCCACCACCACCGTTCACCAAATCAACTCCAATCACGCTTCCTGTAATGCCTCTTCCACCATCGGCAACTGCTTTGATTGCTCCAATGATAGCATTTGCTGTTCCACCACTACCAAATCCACCAAAGATTTTGACTTTTGTTCCACCACATCCACCAAGTTGTGGTGGTCCAGCATAACACTTACCAAGTTGACTTGTAAATCCAGGAATAGAAACACTTGGGTTCATAAAGTCAAAGACCCCAAGAGATCCTGCCAAGTCTGAAAGATCTTGACCAGCATTGATAATGTCGGCAGCAAGACTATCTGCCTTATTTGCTGCTTCTAAGATTTCATTGATGGGAACACCAGTATTATCACTTGGTCCCTTTCCAATCACCCATTCGTTGGTTGGTGAATTGTACTCTGGTGCTACTTGCTCACAAGACAGAGAACTTGCAAGACCAATGATTGCCTCAGCAGTTGATCTTAAGAAGTTTAATGGACTGAATCCCATCAGGATTTTGTCAATAGCACCAAGAAGTGGTTGAATGAACTTCGTGATTCCACCAATGATATGATTCATCAATCCAGCAACAACCTGGTCTCCAATACAAGATACAAAGTTGGTAATATTATCTGCTACACTGCTTAATATACCTTTAATTGTATCTCCAATTCCACCAATAATTGAGTTGGCAATACAAGGTAAAGCATCAGCAATTTTTTTGACGGGTTCAATCATTGCTGCCTGTGCCGCAACACCAGCCTTATGTGCGATGATTGAACTACCAGTGGCAGCAAGAACTAACGCATAGACAGTTCTATACAGCAACTTCAGACCCTGATTTATAATCGGTTCCATTGCTGTGTATAGGTTCTTCACCATATCATTGACCAATCCAGAAGTTACTTTCTGGATTTTTGCAGTAATTTTACCGATTTCTGCGTCAATCCACTTCTTTGCTTTACCTACAGCACTTGTTACCTTGTCTGTGATGGATCTAATCTTATTGACAAAGTTTTCAATCTCTACCTTTATCTTTGTAATTGTAGACGTTCCAGAGGCAGTTGCTGCTACTATTTTATCACCAATAGCGTTATATGCTGAACGTTCACCTTTATCTGGTGCTTGACCATTTGTACTTAATCTCTTTGCATCTTGTGGTGAAACGGACTTGGGAGATTTTTGTGATTGACTGTTCTGCTCATTTGATTCATTTCGTATAATATTTTTACCATCATTTTTAATCTTGCCAGTGTATCCAGTAAAAGGAACAAATGGACTAACAAAAGTACTAGATGGAACTGATGATGTTCTCCCAAATACTCCAGTAATTACAGGAATCTGTGCATTATCACCATCTAAAAAGAATCCAAATACAGTATCACTAGGAGACAATCTAACAGTTTTTCCTCTGTTAGCAGCACCAGATCCATCCGAAGGCGAAAGAAGAACCTGTGCCCAAGGTAAATCTTCATTGGGAAGTTCTACAGTGCTGTAAGGATGATAACCTAAAATACGAACCTTAAATCTATTTCCCCATCCACCACCATCATTCTGAGCACCTTGTGCTTCATCAGGAGCTACCTGCCCAATCCACCAACGGAATCCATCTCTTCCAAGAAAATTAGTTTTAAGAAATGACTCTTCTAACATCAGCCTTCTTTGTTATTTTTTCCGTATTTTCCGAATGTATCTCTTATCAACTTCATCGAAGTATAAGACCCTTCAGTATCAAAATGATGACACAGTTCTTTAATCATATATAGACCACTTTGGTCCTGATCATATTCTTTCTTTTCTGAAGTTGTTGTTTTGGGGAACAAGCATTCGATAATATCACCTGCCTTCAAATTTGTGTTGGATGGTACAGTCATAGTGATAGACTGTGTGAATAACACATTATATCTCATCAGTGCTTGAGACTGATATTTAAGTGGATTAGCATTCTCATCAACTGACACATCTTTTTCAAGAGTGCCAAGATCTATAATACCAGTAATCATTCTTGTAGGAATATCTCCAAGAGTCTGTTCAGAATCTTGAGTAATCTTTGGTAGGGTGATTTTGGAACCAAGATTCTTAGACTTTCCAGCATAGTCATCTATCTTGAAAAGTCCTTTTTCTGGGTCGGTAAACTCAAAGTTCAATGGATTGAAGAACATTCTTTGACTTGCAAAAGCACCAAGTCTTAACTTCTCTACCATATTTTGATTTTTGGTAGTAACATAAGAAAGAATTTGAAAGTCTTGCTTTTCAGAGTTTGGGTTTACAATATCAGTAGCATTATATGTTGCTAAAGATTCCTGAGTAATTAACTTATCCAATGCTCTAAAATTGTATCCATCTTGATTTTCGTAAAAGACATATCCAGCAGTTGCATCACCTTTACTATCAGGAACGCCTTTTGATGCCAACCAGGTCAATACGGTAAATGGTTTTCTCATATTACCAATAAATCCATACTTATTGGAAGATGGATCGACCTTTACATCTTTTTTCGTCTGTAAGTATGATTTGATAATATCTTCAGCAGAAGCAGAAATTGGTGATGAAGTAGGATACTTCTTCGCAACTCTAGCAGTTTCATTTGTAATTGCTTCCCTAGAGCACAAATTCAATACAAATGTCTCAACTTGATTGCCACTGATTACATTTGAAATACTAGAGACATAAAGATAAGAATCCTTGGATGAGAAATTTAGTCCAGGATTTTTGGAAGTATTACCAGCAATCTTTATTGATACTCTCTCACCACCTCTTAATGGCAATCCTTGATAAATTGATTGCCCATCAATAGAGTTACCAGTGTTAGTTACAACTATCTTAGCAGTAATCGTTGGTGAAAAAATATCTTCGTAGTAATCAATCGACTGTACACCAGTTCTTAAATCTATACTTTTAGACTGGTCATTAGATTCAATTAGAACCTCATCATATTTCGAACTATCTACCGCTGGCATTAGGTATACTCCAATTCTCTAAGGAGTGTTATCGTTACAAATCTATTTAACGCATTACCGCCACCACCGGATGATGGACCTCCAGGTGCTGCCATTTGTTCCTGTTGTGCTGCCTCTCCTCCTGGTGCTGGTGGTATTGGAACAGGAATGGTCAATCCCTTTTTCTCCTGCGTAACACTTTTGGCGACATCAGTGCTCTTTTCTGGCGCTGATACTTCTGCTTTTGAGGGGGCAGCAGAAATTTTAGGAACTTGATACTGTACACCACTAATTTCAGTCTTTGTCAAACTAATCAATGCAACATATGGATTTGGTGAGGTATTACCACCATACCCAGAATTTCCTTTTCTAGTATCTGCTTCAAGGTGAATATGTGGTCCAGTTGACCTTCCTGTTGACCCTGTTACGGCAAATGAAGTTCCAGCAGGAATCTTACCTGATGTAATCAAAATACGACTGTTGTGACCAAATCTCAATTGAATTCCAAGAGAGGGAATCCAAATATCAATAACTTTACCATATCCTTTAGGTTGATTAGCAACTGCTACTACTTCAGCATCAACACCCCTAAGAGCAATATACAGTCCCGATGAACATCCAATATCAAGACCTCCGTGTGGTCTGCTTCTAAAACTTTCAAAAGAACCTTTTAATGATGTAACCGTAGCAGGAGCACCAACAACAGATGATATATCTTGACCTTTTCTGTATTTGACTCCAGGATCTACCTTTGGAGCAGGTCCTGGTGGTGCTGATTTAGGTTGACTCTTTACTTGCTCATATGCTGATTTTGCTTTTCCAAGGTGTGTTTTGTAAGCACCACTCTTATAAACACTCCAAGCACTCAAACCTTGACTCTTTAAGACAGCAAGTGCTGCCTTTGCGTTCTTTCTAGGGTCTTTTAGTTCCTCATTCGATTTTAATCCATACTCTTTTCTTCTAGCAGGACCCAAATTACCAATCATATTGATTTGCCACAATCCATAAGAGTCATCTGGTGGTACTGGATTGTGAGCATCAGTTTTTCCAGCAGATTCCGCAAGAGCAATGGCAACCATTGTTGGAATTTTATCCTCAGGCATTCCAACACTTCTAGCAAGTTGTGTTAGTTTTTTAGCATCATAAACACCACTTGGATAAGACCCTGGTTTCTCCTCTTCCCCAGGACTCGTAGTTCCACCAAGACCTTGCTCTCCTGGTGGTTTCGAAGCATCTGGTTCATCATCAGATTTAAATCCAAGTTCTTTAAACAAATCAAAATCCATAAATCTTGTAATCATATTTTCCATATCTCTGACTATATTATCACTACCATTTTCCATTTTCTTGGTATTCTTTTCAAGATCTTTAACATCACTATTAAAATCAAATCCAGACAGATTTGATAGGACTGATTCCAACTCTGTTGTAAATCCACTGAAGAAGTTTCCAATACTATCCGTCCAAGAAGTTAAAACACTAATTAGATTTTGAACTCTCTCCGTTAACTCCTTTGCCATCTTAATGATTCTTGGCAGGTTATTTACCAACCATCCAAGCATCAAAGTTCCAACAAAATCCATAATTCTTCCAAGGAAACCTTTCGTGCTTCCACCAATAACCTTAGAAGATCTTCTATATGCTGTAGATAAAGAATCGACCTTACCTGCTTCAATTACATCCTCTCTTTCCCTCTTCTGTACTGCGTCTCTTCTCTTCTGAAACAGTTCTCTCTGTTTCATCATCGCACTTCTCTTATCTCTATTCCCTGCGTACAGGTCTTTGATGATGCTAGAAGATGTTGAATTGGCAGCTCTCAAACTCTTACCAAAAGAATTCAGAGAACCCTGAATCGTTTGAATACTAGTACCACTTTTTAGGAGAGAATTTTGTGCTTCTGCCATTAGACTGGGAGTACGTTAAAGTTAGAGTAAGCGCCAAGAGTATAAATGTTATCACTATTACTCGTTGCGAAAAACGGTACATTATTAATTGATCCAGTTGCTGCTGGTTTTTGTTGTGGTGCTTTTGAGGTTTCGTCAGAAGTTTGAATTGGAACAACATTCACCGCTGGCTCTGGTGCTGGACCGACCTTTTGGGCAAGATCAGCATCTTTTTTGGTCGGAGTAAGCATATCAGGTGTAAGCACTCCAGTTTTTCCAATATATTTCTCAGAATCAACAAATGAGTCAACCTCAGATGTAGTAAATCCCATTTCAACAAGGGACTTGCTTCCTTCTTTCAGTTGAGTATCTTTAGTTCCCTTAGATGGATCACCCTCAACAGATTCTCCATCAGTTGCTGCTAAAGTTGTTGTTCCATATTCTGGTGGTTTTGAAGTATCAACTTCAGCACCCTCTTTCGATTCTGATGGTTTGCCCATCATTGTTTCTTGTGGTTGGGCAGTTACTTGTGCCTTAGTTTTTTCCGATTTAAGAGCTTCAATTTCTGATGTTAGTCTTTCCTTCTCTTCCTGATATTCCTCTTTACTAATTCTATTCAACATATAATCCTGTTTAACGCCACCAAGTTCACCTTGTAATTCTTCTAACTTTGGATTAACCTTTTCTCCCATCATTGTCTCAGTTGGAGATGCCAATGATGGACCACCCATTCCAGTGGTTTCAGGATTATTTGTTTGTTCTTCTGGTGTTTTTGAAGGATCAGGTTCTGGTTCTCCTCCAAGTAAATTCTTTACTGGATTTGCTATTTGCTCTACTAAATTTTTTCCCGCACTAATGACATAATCAATTAGTTGTTTGGCAGGATTCACAAACAGTCCAGCAGCAGCAACAGCAAGAAGTCTACTGCCAATTCTAAAGAAGTTAGCAGATAATGCTCTCAATCCAAATCTAACACCAATATAACTACCAGCAATTAGAGTTAGTGTGCCAATAACACTATTCTTAATTTCATTCAGTTTATCTTTATTGTCATCCCCAAGTGCTTTGAGAGTCTCTACACCTTTGACCAATAACCAACCACCCAAAAGACTCATAAAGAAACTATTGAGTCTTGTTAGTGTAAACTGTGCAGTAGAAGAAATCTTTTGTGCTGGAGCAATTGCTGCTGTTTGTATCTTCTTCTCAATTACACTTTCTTTACCTTCTCTCAGTTTCTCCTGAGCGAGTTTAGATTGTAATGCCTGCTCTTGTGCTTCTCTCTGTCTATCTAATGATTGAGATGTTGCTAAGTTACTACTGATGACTTGTAATGAACCAGCAAGAGAATTCATCTGGGCAGTCATTCCCTGTATCTGGTTTGATACGACTGCCAGTTGTAGTGAATTCTTACTAATTAAACCAGTGGTTACTGGATCTGGTTGAGCAGGAGCAGTCGCTCTACCTGTAAAGGCAGCAGCAGATACCCTAGATGTTCTACCAATAAGTGGAGATGCTTCAACCATTCATTTGTTGTGCTTTTAGGTTTTCTTCTTCAATATACTGTTGGAGGAAAGCAAGGTATACCTCTTTCTCCCAAGGTATCATATTTTCTAACTCTGTCAAGCTATATTTATGGTGTTGCATCAAGGCAAAATTAATCCTGAAGTATGACTCAAGGTCGGTATGAGCCATACCTACGCGAAAAAACTTGCTAGTCCCTCCAGAACAACTTCATTCTCAACTTCAGTATTTGGATTTACAACTTTAATTGTATGAGAAAGTTTTGGCATTGTAGCAAAAAAGTTCTCAACTTCTTTGAATTGCTTCGAACTCAACTGCTCAACAAACTCACGAAGTTCTTTCTTTGTACAATCTTTTGCTGACCAAGACTCTTCTTCATTATAAACTTGTTCAATACAAGAAGTGACAACATCAAATGTATCATCAACACTTACATCACCAAGAACAAAGTTACTCTTAACAAATTCCTCCATTGAGGGATACTTCATTCTCAAGACAAGATTCTCATCCAGTTTGATGTCCTTAGAATGCTTTTCATCAACATCAACTTGAATTTCATCCAAGTTAATCATTACAGGAACTTTAGTAACACCGTCATCGGGACAAGTAATAAGAACTTCTACTTCTTCCCCAACAGACTTACCACGAATGTTCAAGAACAAGAACTCGATGTCAAAGGTAGAAAGTTCATTGACTTTCACACCTCTTGTCAAGATACAAGAAGAGATAACATCTTTGACTGCGCTAGCAATCTGAGATGTATCTTCGCTTTCCATAGCGATGATAAGAATCTTTTCTTCCTTGACTAAGAATGGTCTGTATTTAATCTTCTTCCCAGACGAAGGAATAACCAACTCATAAGTTGGCGTAGAAATTTTTGGTAAAGGCATTACAATCCTTACAAATCAGTAAAATTATTTAGTGGAGCACTCAGATGATTCTTTCTCCAACGAAAGAGCGAGTGACTATATCGTTATTTAAAATTCCAAAGTTTCTACTTGTATCAAAGAGTCTTGAATAGTTTCCAGCAGAAGAACCTCCTGGTGCCGATATTCCAAGATCTAAATCTAGTTTACCTGAGAAAGCATCAATGGATGCCCGCTCGTAAATACTTCTTGAGGTTTGATCACCCTGACTATTTGGAGTTGTTTTGTTATTATCTTCTTTACGGAACTGATCGTAAGAATATGACTTTCCAGAAACATATCTATCATAATGGAAAGTAGCAGATGCTTTTAAAATCTGAGAACCTTCGTAAGATACTGTGGTGGCATTTAAAGATATTGGGAACAACCCAAAGAATCTATATTCAATATATCTCTTATAATCTCTTTCGAATTTTACAATTCTAGTTTCATCACACTTATATTCTATAGGATACTTCATTCTATAATAGTACCCATCTCGGAGAGGACTAACACCATCACCACCAGCGGTTGTTGTACTTCCACTTGAAATGAATTCCAT
>Ga0129345_1000241_pt1 | contig 19736 bp, 15 predicted proteins | sample CPBDNA_FD_94425 | JGI IMG/M metagenome (GOLD analysis project Ga0129345, IMG submission 94425) | Freshwater to marine salinity gradient microbial communities from Chesapeake Bay, USA - CPBay_Sum_20_0.8_DNA | ecosystem: Environmental > Aquatic > Marine > Coastal | place: USA: Chesapeake Bay...
ACTGCTGCTGTTGCACCAACTGCTGCTTCAAGTTCTGTGGCGACGAGAGGGTTCAGGGTGCAGATCCATACGGAGCAGGGTTCGTTATAGGAACTCTCGGTGATACTGTATGGGAAATGGAAACAAACTCCGACAACCTGATTCTTGACGGGCAAGGACAAGAGGGTGATTACGATGGATATTGCGGCGTAGAGTTTACATTCACTGTTTACATTCATGACGACAATACTGGTGCGCAATGCACTGGAGTTCCGGGTCGGATGTATCTTTGCTCGCAAGACCACTCTAGTGACACAGACCTCGGCATTCCAGATTGCTCCTGCCAGTGCCACTGGCACATAGAGATAGAAGGCTGCAATGAAGACGCAGAGTCTTGTGAGAACCCAACATGTTCGTTTACATGGAACGGCATCACATGGGAACCTACCGGAGGTTGCGGCGGTGCAGGCGAGTGTAGTTGCCCACTTCCAGACGAGCCTGATCCACAAGAAGGGATAACTTACACAACAAACTGTGTTGTCAATTCATTTCCTCCAATGAATTTTATAGGTGGAGATGGCTGCCTAGACGCAAATTACGACTCACCAGTATGTGGAAGGGCCGGTACATTTGGCACTGCTGCGATGGAAATACTTGACCCAGACTTGTCTGTTCAATGCTGTTGCCTGCAATCGGCAGGTTATGACGAGGGGGAAATATGAGCTTAGTTCAACAAATCAGGACGATGGGGTATGAGGTCAGGCTCAAGCCTAACGGAAACCTTGGCTTGTCTCCTTATTCAGCAATGACTGAAGAACACAAGGAGTGGGTTCGAGCAAACAAGGCTCAGATTGTAAGAGAGCTGAGAGGCGCAAGCAGGTCGGTACAGCTATCTGGGCTGCCCTATTGGGTTAAGCCTCCAGTCGCCACTGTAGGCACAAGCCTGTCTAAGGTCATAGAGAAGGCGATCCCAAAATCTTTGCTTTCATTGGTTCCTAAGGCGACATGCGGGTGCGCGGATTATGAAAAGAAGATGAACCAGTGGGGACTTGAACTCTGCATAAGCAAAGAGGCTGAGATACTGGACCATCTTGTCAAGCAGTCAGATAACATGGGCTTCATGGTAAAGACTGTTCCCAAGATGGTCAGGAGGAAGGCTGCAAAGAAGCTCTATGACAGGGCAATTCAGATGTCTATGCCAAGAAGGCCTAGCCTCCCAAGCACATGCGCAGTGATTACAGCTTGCGATGACAATTTCATTAAAGGTGCGTACCTTCTCGCATGGACTGTGCTTCATAACACAAACACTAGGTTTATTTGCTATGACCTCGGCATAACAAACTCAAAGATGCGAAAGCAAATGCAGGGCTGGGGAGTTGAGTTCAGGAAGATCCGCCTTTCGGTTAGGGATGTTGCCGGGTGGCAGACATTCAACAAGCCTTGGTACATAGAGGATGCTCTAAGGGACCATGAAACAGTTTTGTGGCTTGACTCTGATGTCTATGTTTCTGGAAACCTCCTTGAGATGTATGAGATGACCAAGGAGAATATGTTTGTTCCTGACCACGGGTACTTTGTACCCGACAGAAATGCTAATCACCAAGGCTTGTATAACTTTGTCGATCACCCAGCAGTCCCTTATGACCTCAGGAAGGGTAATCAGTGGCCTTGTGCGGGGGTTCTTGGGATAAGTGCATCCAGAGACTCAGGGTTCATCAGGCAGTGGCAGGATCGCATTCTCGCGGTCTACAAGAACAATTCACTTGGAATGGTTTCATACTTCGATCAGGGTGTGTTTCAAGACATCTTTGATGGCGAGCTGGTTGATGGTCGAAGGTGGAACAACCTAAAGGCAGTGAGAAATGGATCAGTTAGTGATGTTTTCAATCAGATCAAAAAAGATGACAGCCTGATATACCATGCCGGGGGTGCTGAGAAACCTTGGTCTAACTGGCAGGACATGAACTGGCCTGATCCTAGACGAGTTATTTCAAAGTGACAAAACCGGGGCCATGACTATACAATAGTACACTGACTCTTTTTTCAGGGATGTGGAAATGGCTTTGTTTAATGGGCGTAGCTTGGGTGGGCAGGAACGTAGACCTGGCTTGTTGGGAAGAATGCGAGAAAACCGACAGCAAAGAAGAGCTGGCGGTTCTTCGGCAGCGATGCAGCCAAGCCCTTCGTTTGATCAAGTCGCAGCGGTAGCGAAACCAGTCACTCCCGCTCCTGTTATCAAGCCGGACGTGTATCGATCTGGGCAAGGGCCAGACCCTGCAACGACACCAAAAACTGTTTCGCATGTCAATCGATTTGGGCAAGGACCAGATCCGGCCAATACACCTAAAGTCGTTCTGCAAGGCGGCCCAGCCAGTCCTCCACCGGCTGGAGTGACTCTGCCTAAATCCGCGACAAACCCGCTTCGCGGAATGAGCGGTCAGTCAATGCAAGGCGATGCTGCCGCAATGAAGAATGCAGGAATGGCTGCTTTGAACAGAGGTGACACTGGCTCTGCCTTAGATTCATTTCAAAACGCTTATAGGTATCGCGACCAGCTAAGCACTAAAGACCAAGACATGGTACAGGACAAGGCTCAGTTGCTATACAACAAGCAACGATCGCAGGAGCTTAGAGACAGAGCTAACTTCAAAGAAATGCTTGAAGACCCAAGCATTGATCCTGTTAATCCTCCCATGGGGCTGTTCAATCCTGCGAGGGGTCGTAATTCAAATGGTCCTTATGAAGGTTACTCTATTGAGCCAGCCGTATTTGATGGATCAGGTGTTCGTGCAATCAACACGGGGCTATCGTCACCTTCGATTCCCAGGAGAAGCGAAAGCGAAAGGCTTGGCGTTAATCCAAGTAATAGCTCTTTAGCTACTCCTTTTAATCAAACTGGCGAATCTTTTATTCCAGTTTCACCCCAAAACCCCGACCTTAACTCTATTGTCAATGGAGAATTGCAGGAAGGATACACTCGATCGAACCAACTGCTCAATGAAGTAAATCCTCCCACATGGTCACAGCTTATGGAAAGATCGCAAGATGCTTATCGCGATTCTTTCAACAACCTGCCACAAGGCGTTTTGGGTGACATTGCTCCTTTCCTGTCAGGTCAACCAGCATATCCATCTCTCAGATCACCGGGTTCTCAATCAGTGGTTGACACGGTTGAGAACTCTTTGTTCTCTGCTCCTGGCCTTGTTATTAACCCAAGTGTGCAGCCGCAACCTGTCGCGCCAGCTCAACCTCAGGCGTCTGCGCCATCTCAACCTCAGGCGTCTGCGCCAGCTCAACCTCGTCCTTCTGCGCCATCTCAACCTCGTCCTTCTGCGCCATCTCAACCGCAGCAAATAGCTCCAGACCAACCTGGTTACCAAGCACAGTTCCCTGCACCTGCTGACTTTGCGTTAGACAGGACATTTGATCAACAACGACGAAAGTCAATACAGGATCAAATGATCAAAGAGCGAATGGCTGCCCTGGGAGGAGATCCTGCAAGGTCGTCTCTCGGCGTTACTCAGCCAGCACCACCGCCTAATCCCGACGCTTTTGGGTACAGGACCTACACATCAGACGATGGCCGGTTCTCTAGAGATGCTGTAGTGATGGGGATAAATAACGGAAAGGCTGTTATGCAGTATGGCAACGGTTCCGTTTCCGAGGTTCCTTTAGACAGACTAAGTCCAGAAAGTAGAGAACAGGCTATCACTTCTTCTGCGCTGCGAGACACCGCCAGAGGGTATGACGCAAACTTTAATCCAGTTTCGCCTGAACAAGGGTTCAACAGATTATTTGGTGGAAGGGATCGCAACGAGCTGTTCAGGTCTGTCACCGGAGAAGCTACTGCTGCCGATCCGTACACATACAGAACAGAACAGGTGGCAAGAGATTCTCAGATTTTTGCTCCACCAGAAAATGAGCCTATTGATGAAGAGCTTATAAGACAGTTATCGGCTAGGGACAGAAACAGGACTGCAAAAGCGTTGCAGCCGAGTGGTCTTCCAGACATTCCAGATCCAAACCCAGGTGAGCCGCTACTAGCTCCGCGTGGAAGTGCTTACTACAACCCAGATGACCCTAGAAACAGAAGGCCATTTGTTCCACTGCAAGACGTTGACGCTGGTCAGCAGATGACGAATCGAGGCGACAGCAGTGGCATTGTTGTTAGAAGTCCAGTCACTAGAAGGACGCAAGTCGACTCTAGCGGAAACCAAATAAACACTGTCATGCCGAGTTCGCTAGGCATTGATACAAACGGAAACGTAGTGAGCCGCTTGCCATCAAGCCAACCAGGAACACAAGGACGAATTGCACTAGGAGCTGCATCTAGTTCAGCACCATCTACTCAGTCGGCATCTGAAAGCACTACTGCATATCAGCTAGATCCGAATGCACTCGCTATGGGTGCAAGAAGAACGTATCAACTTGACTCGCAGGGCAATCCGATTCCTGGGTCATTTAGCACACCACTAACATCCGCTGCAAGAAGAGAAATCGCTAGGGATCCAGAGCTGTCTCAGTTAAGCCCACAAGAGGCTAGAGAGCAGCTCTTAGCGAGGAACGCTGCCGCTTACGAAGAGCGTAAAGCAAAACGCGAACAGCGAGCTGAAGACATCAAAGGACTGGCTGGCGGAATGATGAATAGCTACGGCCAGACTGGTCAGATAACTGGCGGTCTTCAGGGCGGTGCTATGGGAGCTGTTTCGCCAATTAACATTCCGACCTATGGCCGCACTGGGCCTTCTTACACAGAACGAACTGGTGCAGCAAGGCAGATGCTTGCAGCCATGGACATCAAGCAGAGGCGAGAAGATGCTCTGCGTCAAGAACAGCAGCAGCGAGAAGACGCCTTGAGACTTGAAGAGCAGCGTCGACAAGATGCTTTGTTGGCCCAGCAGCAGCAGCGTGAAGACGCTGTCACAGCTAGAGATGCACAACAATCAGAGAAAGACGCTCGCCTTAAATCGCAACTCAGTATTGACGAGCTAAAGGCAAAGACTCTAGCGGAAGCCGAAGCTGAGAAAATTAGAAACGAACGCGAGCGTGAAGATGTCCTGACTGCACAAGAGGCAGAGCGAGGAAACCCTGGTGCTATCAGCAAGCAGAGAGACGAGGCTGGAATTGGAGGCAACAAAACCGTCCAGCAAGAGGTGTATGAGTGGAGGCAGATGAATGAATTTGCGGATATTCCTGAACCTAATCCTGGCAATAACGGCGACCTGGTTACGGCAGAAAAGAACAGAATCCTTAATTACCTGCAAGCGGTATATGACGATCCAGAACTGTCAAAAGAAGCGAAGAAGCGAGAGTTCAAAAAGTATGGAGGAACTTCATCGCAAATGGATTCGCTCATCGAAGATTCTGGGTTTGATGACAAGTGGGGCTGGGGTGAGGACAACACCACTATGTTCCGACAGTACCAAGAAATGATTCGATAGCACTGCCATCTAGTTATCCAATCGATAGTCGATAGTGAATTTAACGGATTGCCTCAATGTCTTATTACGGTGACAAACTTCGTGTTCTTAGGGCCGGTTACGCATCACCCACTGCAAGAGGATTGCTCGACGTAAGAGATGAAGATGAGGAGCGAAGGAACTCGTTTGAGCGAACTGCAAGACAACGTGTACCCGCTGGGCAGGCACCAAAAATGCCTAGTCCGAAACCTTCCAGTAATAGCTTGGCTGATCGCGCCGACGAGAGGTCTATCCTGCAAAAAACAGGAGATGTGGCCCTAGATGGCGTAGGTGCTCTTGGCAACTTCCTCGACGTTCCAGGAAGTGTGGTTAGAGACGTTCTTACATTTCTTCCAGGCGGACCGGCTCCAGCTAACCCATTAGATCAGTTACTTCCATGGAACTGGACTAAGTCTCGTGGGAGAACGACAGGCCAAGACTTCATGGAAGACTATGGCTTGATGGATCAAAACACAAATCCATTTGCAAAGTTTGCTGGTGGACTTGTTTTTGAAGTGGCAACGGACCCAGTAACGTATCTTTCAGGCGGTCTTTCATCTGCCATTAAGGGTGGCGGAAAAGGCGCGATAGCTGCACGAGCACTAAAGAAGCAGGGCATACTCGACAGGGTTGATACATACGTCAAGTCTGGAGTTGGAAAACGAGAAGCTCTGCAAACAAGCTCAACACGAGACGTTATCAAAAGCGAACCTCTCGTCAAAGCCGCAAGAACAACGGAAGAAGCTGACGCAATTCGCAGGGCCACAGAATCGTCTATTGATAATGCAATCCGAGCAGACAAGTCTTTCAAAAAGCAGGCAGCCAACTTAACCAAGGAAAAAGCCGACGAGCTGGTAGAGGAAATCAAAGACTCTAAGCTGGCTGACAGTTACTACAGGTTCAAAGCACCTGGATTGCCAGAGGTTAAATTCGGCGGAACGAAGCGAGCGAGGTTCCAGGATGAGCTTGGAAAAAAGGTTCGGTACTCTGGGCCAGTCGTCTCCGCAATGTCCAAGGTGAGTAAAAGAAACGAAAACCTAACGACAGCCCAATCCCAGATAGCAGCAAGGGAGTTCGCTCCAGAGCTAGAGGGAGCCACTGCTTTGGCAAGGTCCAAGATGTATCCAAACATAAAAGAATTGGATTCCATCTTGAATGACTTCGACGGACTTACTGGGGAAGACTTCATTAACGCTCAGAATGAAGTCGGTATGCAGATGCTCAAGTACCTAGAGGACATTAGTAGGGAGCGTGTTCCTGGTGTTGACTTGGAAACAGGACTAGACCTGACTGACGAAGCTGGTATGTCAATCCCGAAGATGGTGTTCGAGGAATCACGCGACGAGCTGTTCAAAGAATCGAGAGATGAGTTTAGAGAGAGATTCTTAAAAGAGCTTGCAGAGGCCGTGACTGATCCCAGTAAGCCAAACGTGACCGAAACGGTATACAACAAAGTCGCCCAGGCACTGGCTCCTCGTCAAGGCGGTCCGCCGGTAATGACCTTGGGGACAGACGGTGTTGCCAGGGAAGCACCAGGCATGTCATCAAGCATACTCGATGACATCAAAGACCAGATGGATGAGCTTGCTGTTTCTGCAAAACAGTACGGCGACTTTACTTCGTTGACGGATGAGTTCGCGACGTACTATCCAAGACGACGCCAAACATCCCGCGGAACTATATCGGGCGCGGACAGGTCTAAAGCGTTCGATCCTGAAAACCCGTTCGCACTGAAGCGAGATGACAAGTACCGAGGCATTCCTGGCGGAACTTCAGCTATTAACCGAATGTCGATTGACCAGAGATTCGCAGGCATCACGAGCAAGAAAGCCCTCAACGCCACAAAACAGAACTCTGACGAGTACATGAACAAGTTTAGCTTGTTTAAGCGTGAATACGCATCTGACCTTGCTGGAGCGAAAGAGGGTAAAGCGAAGGACTTGTTCGACGCAATAGCTAGTAGAGACTTGGACGACGTTAAACGAGGTGTAACGCTATTCAGTGTTGATCCAGGTGGATCGGCATTGAGGGCGATGGAGTCTGCCTACAGAACTCGCGTCCAGGCTGACATGATTCGTGACGCTGTTAGGCAAGTCATGGATGTTGAATCCGTTCCTTCAGGAAGGATGTCAACCAGTGTCAGGACGCTAGGCGGTGCGTTCACTGACGAACTGGCAGAGGAGACAGCATCTGTAGTTGGAATGGCTGAGTCTTTAGGCAGTAAGCTCGCTGCGGCTCGTGGAGTGCCGGAAGAATCCGTGTCCAAAAAGTTTAGATTTGAAGGTCCAGACGATCTTGGCAGTGGACCGCGGGATCCAGTGCCTACTGAACCTTCTAGCTCCGGTCCAACCCCGACCGGAAGGACGCCAGATCAGCAGCCGACTCAGCCTAGTAAGCAGGTTGATACAGATGTGACGCAGCAACAGCCTGCAAGCGGACAGGGCGGTGACCAACCTGTGACCAGCCTAGAGACATCTCAAGCCTCGGTAGACGCAAGGGATCCTCTTTGGGGTTTGATAAACTCGGACTTGGACACGCTGCTGAAGGGCATTACATCTAGGACCAAAGAAGAGTTCATCGACGAGGCCGGACAATTAGGTCGACAAAACCTCAAGCTACTAACCAAGCAGGTTGACCCAAAGATTAAAGTTTCTGGAGCTGGAAGAACTGCGTCTGTGGTGGCTGGTGATGTATACGACACAGCCAAAGGCATACTCAGTAAAACAAAAAAAGCTCCAGTTGAAGAGACTAGCAAAGTCCCTGTTGGTGCTATTGATCCAGCCTCGTTAATGGAATCACTCGATCCCAACCAGGAACTTCTGTTCAGGGCAACAGGATTCTTAAAGTCAAATGTGGATCCTAAGTCACCATTCATGATTAGAATCCCAGACAGCATGATATCTGACTTGTCAGACGCTGGGTATTTCAAAGTCAAGCCGATCGAAGACTCCGTAGCTAAGTCCCAGATAAACCAGATTGCTGAATTTTCCAAACAGCATACCAATCAATCATCAGGTAGACCGGCTGAGATCGTTCGCAACCAGGCTACGGAAGACAATCTATACATACTGCGTGATCAATTAGCTACTGTTTCGGTGCCAAGCTACTTTATTGACACAGTAAGATCGCTGCATGGTGACGATGTTGAGTTTTACTTAACTAAAGTATCTCTAGGCAATAGAAGCAAAAGAGTATTTGCAGCCGTTAAAGGCGAGCAAGGCCGCGACGTCATAGCTAGTGCTTATGTCAAGCCGGTTAAATCAGCCGAAGATGCTTTCGGATCACCAAAGCCAAAACCAACAAAGAGTCCAGTTGCTTCAAAAGAAGTCGACCTATTTGATGGAGACAAGATTCTCCAATCGGCTTTCGATGATCACCGACGATTTGTAGACAGCCTTCCTACTGGTATCCCAGAATCCAATCGAGCGGAGATGATTGGGGTTCGCGATCTTCACAAGTATCCGGTCCAGTTAAGAGATCAGGCGGTTAGGTATCTGGCCGAAAACAAGCCGGAGTATTTAGATGCCTTGAAAAAGAAATTAAATAAGACGAACGACGACAAGTCTTTGCAGCTTCTAGAATCGATTAAAAGAGCAACGTCCGCTCCAGATGGCTCTGCTTTGAAAGCTGTATCTGCTAAGGTCCGAGTGGATGCGCCGAATAGATCGCGAGTGATGTTCGGCTTGTCGCGAGTATTTGGTGACGAAGAAGCTGCTACAACCTTGGCTGTGTTTGACGCCACAGCTAAGGCGTATGCTAGGGCTACTTCACGCAGTGCCGACGAGTTTTACGCAAGCATTGACAACATCGCTGAAGTGTCATCATTGGGTGCAAATGCTCCCGACAATGCTCGTGGGTCGATCATTTTCCATAAAAATGGACAGGCTTCTATATTTGGAAGCAAATCTGCCGACATCTCAACGTCAATCCATGAGATGACGCATTACGCTCGTCGCATCCTTGCTGATGTTGACAGCGAGTTCGCTCGGCTGGTTGATGCTGCCGTGGGATCTAATGCAGGAAGGCTTAGTGTTGAACAGGAAGAACTGTTTGCCAGGGGGTTCGAGACTTTTCTTAGCGAGGGCAAGGCTCCGGTTCCTGAGCTGGATTCTATTTACGCGAAGATAAAGCAGTGGATAACAGACGTATACAAAGGTCTTAAAGGAACGCCGCTCGAAGAAAAAATAACTCCAGAGCTTAGGTCTGCATATCAGAGGATGCAGGGAGTTGTTGAAGAAGTCCCGACAAAACCAAACGCCAAAAAAGGGAAGGGTGTCGTTGACAAGTCGTCGTCAAAGAAATCTGGCAAAGGTCGCTCGCAGAAAAAAGCACCGAAGAAGTATTCTGGTAGGCACCAGAGGATTGCTGATGCCATTGAGGTTGATGCAAGCAGCTTGAGCCAAAGGCAGCTAAAAGATATTGAGCTTGCTCTGGAAGCCGCTTCTCAGGTGCTTGATGAACAGATCAATCCTGACTCAATCTTAATAAATTTGTTTGGTGGAAGACAAATTGAGGTAAAAGACACTTCCAACAAAAAAAGAGTAAAGCAGGCATATGACATCCCGCGTGAGAATGTAGCGAAAGCAGTAATTAAAGCTCATGAGATGAATGAGCAAGGACTGGACTACAGCAACTGGAAAGGATTCGACGAGATTGCTGATTTAGCTTATGCCGAATCTGGAGAGGCTGGTTACTTCATTGCAAAAGATGGCACATACGACTTAGACCAGATCGATAACGCTGAGAAACTCTGGAACCTCTTATTGAGCAAAGAGGTTAAAAAGAAAAAGAGCGGGAACAGGTACGTCAGCCTAAATCCATCCAAAAAGCTGTCTATTTACGACCAACGTGTCGTTGCCATGGCGGAAGAAATGGGACTAATCAACCCGATTCTTGAACCGCCTACCTACAATCAGACAGTCAAGAGAAAGCCGTCTCCATGGGACGATCCGTATTCGTTTGGTCCGGAACTAGAGAGATTCGATCCAGAAACCGGGGAAGAGTTGTTCCAGTCATCTAGGGGTGTCAGAAAAGAAACTCCAGGACCAGACCTGTTTAGCAAGACCAAGTCAATAGCTAACAGAACAAAAGCTCAATCCATAAAGGGAGCGAGCTGGGACGATGTATCTGTATCAACGTCATTCAACCAAGCAGACGATGTTCCAGATGTCTTCGGTGACCAGAGAATGAACCAGATGCTGGCTCATTCGGCTTCAAAACCCGACGAACTCAAGTCTCAGTATGACTGGTGGTTGGTAACAAGAGCTGACGGAACTCACAGCCTTCCGTTTAAGACATGGCTTCAGTCGGACCTGTCGGCAGAATACAACGATTTTGTGTCTGTTGGCGATATAAAAAACAGCGAATGGATTGCAGCCAACGGGATTCCCAGCGATGAGTTCCTGATGTCTTCAATGCCATCAAAGAATGCAGAGAAGATAGCAAGCAACAGGCTTTCTGATCTAAATGGAAAAAAAGCATTTCTGAGGATCGACATACCGACTTACACATCTACTGGACAGTATGCGGTCACAACACACCTGAGTCGCCCACCGAGTGGATCTCATACATATTCAGGAGTCGCAAGACTCAGTGGTCCAGTTAGGTTCCTATCAGATGAGAAACGTGCATCCAAGATCGGTCGTGGAGATGTGGCAAAGTCTCCAATGGCTTCCATCGAAGGGACCATATTTTCTAGCCCAGAAGCTAATGTCATACCGAGCAACATAGATGACTGGACACCAGTTGGATACAACCCAGCCAAGTCTCCGTTCTTCTATGACAAACGAACTGGTAGAGAAATAAAGGGTGGGCAGAACGCTATCAGTGTAGGAAACACTGTTTATGTTGAAAAAGTAGCACCGTCAGATTACGGGACCAGGAATGCAAACCTAAGCCCAACTCAATCGTTTGCATACAAGAAGACCAGGAGCAAGAATTTCCGGTCATGGTTCGGCAACTCAAAGGCGGTTGACGCCAAGGGAAATCCAGCAACTTTGTATCACGGAACGAATGTGTCGTTCAACGAGTTCATGCCATCAGATTCTGGGGAGTTCGGTCCTGGGATCTACATGACAACCAGTCCTAACGAAGCTAATAAGTACGCTGGAGCAGGAACTGGTGCTCGCGTCATGCCGGTGTATACGAGAATGAACAACCCATTTGTCGCAAATGACCCAAGCGAAGTATGGGACTTAGTGGCTTCAACTGGAAACCCTAACGCAAATCCAAGCGAAGTCCTTTCGGCAATGGGGTATGACGGAATAGTCGTTTCAAGGCCAGTGCAAATCTACGACGAAGCGTCGAGAAGAGTTGTAGACACAGCCGAAATGCAAAAGCATTACGTTGCATTCGATCCAAAGCAGATTAAAAGTGCTACGGGAAATACAGGAACATTTGACGAAAGCTCTAATGTGCTGTTTCAGTCATCTAGGGGAAGAGTTGAAGAGAACGTCGTCAATGAAGCCGGCGAAGCAGTCCTGTCTGCGTCTATGCCAGGTCGAAGGTTCATGGAGCACGAAGGCGATGTCGTTATTCGAGCACTGCAACAACCAACACCTGACGACTTTGCCAGGGTTATCGGGAAGGTCTACAGCGATCACATACTGGATATAGCTCCGCAGCTAGAGGACCAAGCAAAGGCCCTATACGGCGTCAGGAATGGCGACTGGGGGACAATCCACAGTAGAGACGGGGTTTCAAAAACATCTCGTGAATGGCTCGCAGAGGACTTCGTTAAGTTTGCAAGAGGTGAAATCAAGCCTCCAAGCGGGCTGGGTGGCTACTTCGATGGAATGCTACAGGTAGTCATGAAGATGATTGGCAGGGACGGTGCTGTCCCTGTGAACAATCAAATAGGAAAGTTTCTTGGGCAGATCATGGATCAGCCTTTCCGGGGCGAGGTCACTTCGATGGCCGAGGTAATGCGTAAGCTGGGAGACAGGAACCCAACAGCGAAGTCAAGGTTGCTTGCCTTGTTCACGCCGGAAGAGCAAACCCAGGCAATCAGAAACGCCTTGCGAAAGAGGGTTGAGACTAGACAGGCCCGGCTTCGCAATGGTGGACTCGATGAACTGGAACGTCAAATAGAAGAGATAAAAATCGAAGCGGCATCTATGCCAGGCGACGAAGATGCAATCAAAGAGTTTGAGGCACTGGTTCGCCGCAAAGAAAGAGAAGTAAAGCAGGCGACAGACTTGCTTGGCAAGACGCCTGATCAGTGGCTAGATGAGTACGAAACGCTTCGCATGAGTGGCGAAAAGAATAGCCTCGATGGTGTAAGGTTTGACGTTACGGACTCAGCAAAGGTCGGTGAAGCCAAGATCCCAAGCTGGATGGCAAACGACCTTATCAAGCAAAACGAAGTTGCCGACCAGGTTGAAGGTCTTTTCGGGATAGGTGCGATCGACGAATGGTGGGACAAGTATTCATCTGTGTTCAAGACTTCGGTCACCGCACTGCACCCAGGTTTCCACCTGAGAAACTTCACATCAGGCTTCGCTCACAATGCGATGAACGGAGTTCACGATCCTCGTTACTCAGCCTACAACGTGAAGAGATTCACTCAGCCATACACTGATGGCCGACAGTTGATGTATGGGAAGCAAGTAGCAGAGTCGAATAAGATTCCTGGCTTAGAGGAGATGACTGACGCCCAGGCGTCTGAACAGCTTGCCGAAGAACTGTTCGTCCATGGGGTTATCGAGCAGCCGGGATCGTACAGGGACATTCCTGGTGAGAAGGGCGCGAGTGTTTACTCGCAGTTAATCGGACCAAGAGATCCTAGCAGGACTCCAGACAACCTGTTCGGATTCTTTAAGTCGCGACGTTCGCCGCTTCCAAAACCAATGGAAGGCGTGCAAGAAAAAGGTGTATACCGATCGTTAGATCGTATGAAAAGGGCTTGGAGCCAGGCATCAGAGACTGGTAGATCAATAGGCGATATTGTTGAATTTCAACATCGAGTGGGCGGATACATCGCACTCAGGCGACAAGGTTATTCTGCGGCAGCAGCAGCCGAAAGAATAAACATGCTTCACGTTGATTACTCAAACCTGACTTCGTTTGAGAAACAGAAGCTAAGGAGATTGGTGCCGTTCTATAGTTTCAGTCGAGGCATGGCTAAGTACCTGGCTAATGAGCTGACCACAAATCCGGCTGGTCCAGTTGGAATTTCAATCAGAGCACAGAACAGAACTCGCGATCGAGATGTAGCAACTCCAACCTATGTCAGCAAAGGACTCTCGGTTCCGCTGGGAACCAACGAAGATGGTACGAGGCATTTCCTGACTGGACTTGGGTTAATGCACGAGCAGCCGGTCCAGCAGTTGGCTCCACTTTTGTCGATGGACCCAGGTTCCGCATTGTTCTCTGGAATTAGCAACCTTAATCCATTGGCAAAGATACCACTTGAGCTGGCTTTTGATGAGTCGACATTCCAGCAAGGTGTAGATGGTGGCGTAGACCTAGACGATGCACGGCCACCAGTTGGTCAGATGCTTTCAAACCTAGCCGACAACGAAGACGGACAACCTGTTCGACTTGGTAAGACATTCGAGGTACTGGCTGGATCCAGCCCAGCATCCAGGTACATCAAGACTGTGTCTCAAATGTCGGACGACAGAAAGGGACTGTTCGGGCGGTACGTCGCGCCGCTCACTGGATTCCGAGTCACATCGGTAAGTCCAGAGAGGCAGGACGCTGTACTTAGAGAACGAGCAGAGCAGTACCTGCAAGAAGTCGGTGCAAGGAAGTTTGAGAAGCGATATATCCCCGACGAAGTCTATAACGCAATGAGTGAAGAAGACAAAAAGATCGTGGACAAGTATCTTGCACTTATAGAAGTCCTTGGCAAACGCTCCAAGGAAAGAAGATCAAACCAAAAGAAAGGATTAGTCGATGGCTGATGAGATTCGCATCACCGCATCAATGTCGGTGGATAATGGAAACCTGTCGTTTTCTCAGAACTATGGATCCCGCTCATACGACCAAGCAAACATTGGTGGACCAACACCAGGGATGGTTGAGGTTGGGATTGTCGAGGAGACACTTGCTTTCGCTGAGTTGACTACGCCAGGTTGGACAACGATGCAGAACCTGGACGACACTAACTTTGTCGAGTGGGGCTTCAGCACTGGGGTCTATGGCGGAAAGCTAATGCCAGGTGAAACAGCGGGTCCACTTCGGCTCAATGCAGGAACAACCCTTTACCTTAAAGCGGACACAGCAGCTTGCAAGGTCGTTGTCAACGCTTTGGAAGCATGATCCCGATCGTTGATAAGAGCGTCTTGCTGATTACGCCACCGAAGTGCGGCTCAACAACGCTGCACGACCACCTGTGTTGCAAGCTGGGTTACCCATGGATGATTGGCCCCAGCAAGTACGGCGGTGTCGTTAAGTACGACAAGCATTCAGCAGAAATACCGGAGGAATGGCCGCACTTAAAGCCAGTCATCCTCGTCAGGAACCCGTTGACCAGGATTTCGTCTCTTTACTCTCACCATGTTAGCTGGTGCTTATGGAAGGGCATTGAGCACTTTAGTAAAGACCAGTTCATAGACAGTGTTGCCGCGGGAAATGACTTGTTTTATCAAGCAATAACAAAGCGATACTCAAGATATGTTGGTTACTGGAAAATAGAAAACATTGAAAGCGAACTCAACGATATTGGCATCGCCGGAGTTGTCGGTGTGTCCAACAAAAGCAAGAAGAAGTTTGCATTCAGCGACAAACAGCTAGGTCGGATTGATTCATGGATCGACTCAGACTCAAAGGAATTTGGATATGATTGAGTACCGTGGCGAAAAGTTCTCAGGCTACAACAAGCCAAAGCGAACCCCCAATGGACCCAAGAAGTCAGCAGTCCTGGCGAAAGAAGGCGACCAGGTTAAGTTGGTCAGGTTCGGTGACCCAAACATGACCATAAAGAAAGACCAGCCAGCCAGAAGAAAGAGTTTTCGTGCTCGACATGGCTGTGATAAAGGCAAGATATCAAAGCTGTCAGCAAAGTATTGGTCGTGCAAGGCTTGGTAGCTAGAAGCGATCTAGCATTGCATCGATAACAAGCAACTGCTGCTCTGTTGCATTAGCTCGGTAGTTCCAGCCTTTTATCTTGCAAAGCTCGCAAATCGATGCGACCAACTTCGAGCAGTCATCGAAGTCTAGGAACCATGAGTGCGATCCGCGAGGCAGGATGGAAAGCAGGCCCTCGTTTTTTGAACCAGAAGGGGTGATTGAACAATCGAAATCATCGTCAGCTAAGTCGAGGACGAGATTACTAATGCGTTCTTCAGCCGAGTCCACACACTTTGCTCCACGGTCGAGATGCCACTTAACAGCAGATATCGCACACATCGACACATTGGTAATCCAGAACATCGACTGCTCCTCTGTCAGCTTTACGTCATCATTTGGACGCCCTGACCGAATTACAGTTACTCCATCGTCGTGAGCTACCAACACTGGAACGAACCCAATGTCATCAATACCCTTCCTTCCTTTGGGATAGAATCGCAGTGCTTTACCCTGCTGCTGGCGATCGATGATTTCATTAAGCGCGGACTTGTCATCTGACTCTGAAACCATGTTGTATAGTTCTCGAATATCTGACGACATCAATCGTTTTCGTTCACTGTAGCCCACAGCACTAATCCCTCTTTCTCTGCTTCGATTCTAAGTTTCTCTTTGATGTCTTCGTGACTCTCAAGACAGATAAAATCTTGCCTGAGAATCTTCATGCCAAGCAGCTTGCGACAATACTGGTGGCTGGTTTTAGGAAAGTCTAATGCTGCCATCGCCGCACCAACAGTCAGTACGCTAATACTTCGCGGCACTTTCATGTTGTGCTTGTTAGTAAAGTATCTCATCTGTCTTTCGATATTGCTACGAGAAAGCCCCTGCATGAAAAGTTTCCTAGCAGCAAGAGCGACGATGCGTCGATTGATATCTGGGACCAGGACCTTTCCGTTGGTTCCGTCCTTGGCTTTCCAGCCATAGGGAGGTGGACCAAGTAACTCCCCGTTGATCCTCTTGATTCTCATTGCATCCCTGGTTCTCTCAGCGATCATCTCTCGCTCGAATCTCGCCATGACCGCTATCATCCCCAAGAACATCTTCCCTTGCGGAGTCGATGTATCGACAGCACAGTCGACAAACTGCAAGCTGATCCCTGCCTCTTGCAGTGTATTCGTTGTCTTCTCAGCGTCCCCGGCAGAGCGAAAGGCACGCGACATCGTGGCGCACACAATCACATCACCAGGATCGAGCGATACGAGCAAGTTATAACCCTGCTCTCTGTTAAGCATATCGATCCGGCTACTAACAGCTTCGTCGACAAACATACCAATGAACTCCGCACCATCCGGCCATCGGCCAGATTCCTTTTGGTACTCAAACCACCTGCGGATCTTATCTTCCTGCACTTTTGGCGACAGTTGCTGCTTGTCAGTCGAGCAACGACCGTAGCCAGCAACCTTTACGACTGGCATATCAAACCTCATTAAATAGAAACGGAGTGGTAGCGATCGACTCGAACAATCCGACCCCCATCGGGTACTACCAGACGATTTTAAGGAACGTCATTCCCTGCTTGGTCGGTGCGCTGGTGGACGCTCCGACAGTTTCTTCTGAACTTTTACTGGCAAGTTAGCACAGCAGCAGTCACCTATCCATGCGGACAGAGTCATATTGCACTTGCTTGCTTGGTCCTCGAATGCAACCCACCAGTCGGAAGGCTGCGTGATGTTCTTGCGAGACGCTTCTGTGTTTGTCATGAGGTTTCGTCCTGATCTAGTATTGCGAACCGACCCAATACTAGACGCACGAGCGAAACGCCGATAGACGAAGGTCGACCAGTATCTCGATCGACCAGGTACTCCACCTCTTTCTTGAATTTGTCCCCCATGGGGGATCTTTCCGATACGGCAATGGTAACTAGGCTCCTTGCGTCCTTGGCCTCTTCAGGAATGCTTTCCCAAAGGTGCATGGCCCTCCACTCTCGTTCGTAAGAAGAAGGATCTGTGAACAAGTCGACAACCTCACTGGTTCTTCGGAAGTACAGACAGTCATCGTCCAACCACTTAGCTAGTTTCGATACGTCATCATGGTTTTTGTGCCACTTCATAGTTCGTCCCTCATCAGCATGAACAAGACGGATTCTCCACCGTGGACCGAATACTCTCCGCATTCATCGCAAAGATAAGAGTCTGCGTCTGGTTCCACTCCATCTTTCTCCGACCCACAAACAATGCAAATGCCTTGGTACTGCTCTATCGCTGACTGCACCTGCTCTATCGATATGTCAAGCATCTTGCTTTTCTCCGTTAGCGAACCACATTGCGTACTCTTCGATCTTAGCAATGGCCTTTGCGATACCATGCTCTTCGGCGTAATCGATCCACTGACCTCTTTCAGTGGTGTTCAGGAAATAGGCTGCGGCGACCTCAGATAGACTGTCTGCTATCGTTCGCGAAAGCAATGAGCGATGGCTCATCATTCACCTCACTTGGTTGTAATAGAAACGGGATCAACTCATCTCCACTTCACGCATGAAATGGGAATGAGTCGATCCCTGGGGAGCACCGCCGTACACTGCGATTTCTAGAATTTCGCAGCAACCACTCGGTCAGGCCCAAGGATCGCTCGTATTTATTGTCAGCAATATGGTGACACCTTCGGTCACATCTGCTCATCTACTGGTGCGAATGCAATCAGGATCAGAACAGATGATGTAGAAACGCCCCACACTAGGATCAAGAACTCGGTTGTCATTGCGAACCAGTCGAATCCTTTATTGCTGTTCGTTCTTTTCTTCGACACTCATGGCCGATATGCAATCCGTCTGAGCATTCATGTCGACGAGATCACCTGACTCGTATCCGTTGATCGCATTGACCTCAGCTTGGATCTCGTTATCAGCCCAAACAAAAACGGTTTCCGTTGACACTACTCTGAGCCTTACTTCGTAACGATTCATGGTTTGCTTTCCTTTTGAAAATGGAAACTAAATTAGGTAATCGGCTTGTCGACAATCATCTGGGTCAACAAACCAACCGATCTCTTTCAGGTACTCGGTCGCGATATCCTCTGCGTCCGCATAGTCAACGCGACTTCCGAGATAGCAATTAACAGCAACGAACATAGGCTCGAACCCGCAGTCCCATCCCACGAGCACTGAGCTATCTAGGATCCTTGCGTGAAAGTCCGACCCTACTCTCCGTCCTGCTCCGGCGTTGTCACAAACATGACCAACATATTGCATTGCGTCTTTGCGCTTCATCGTTCTTCTCCATCAGTCGTGACCGCATAACCCTTTGACTTAATGAAATCGATTGCTTCCTGTTCGCAGCAATCGGCCATGCCAGAATCCCAATCACCATCATCAGAGTCCCCGTAGGTATCGACCCAACCAAGGGATTCCGCAAAACTCAGTGTCGCGTCGAAGCATTCATGCTCGAACGTCTTCTTCTCAGCCATCATTCACCTCACTAGAAAGAAACGGGAAGGGGCGACCCGGCGACTTGCACACCGGCGTTGCTACTATCGCCCTTTGAGAGGCTACGCTGACAATGCTAGTTGTTCTGCTTTGATAACGTGCGGATCCTTGGAAGCCATTAGGATTCGCTGGAATGAGCCGCGGTGGCTTCGTCGTCGTGTTGCGTCATGCTGAACGTAGCCCTGCACTGCGTTGAACGCCTCCCATGCTGAAACCGTGAACGTGTTGTCAATCGACGGTCGTTGGGTCTTCCACCTTTCACTGCGTAATCGTCTGAATATTGCTTCAGTCCTGTTTCGGTGAATAGCAACGGCACGGTCGGTCGCTCCGAGTTCTGGTTGTGGGTAAACCTGATTTAAGAAATCGACCATGGAAACACTAGACTCTTGCATCCGAACGATAGCATCTGTCAAGTTGGACCAACCGTTCTTGAGCACTCTGAACTGACCAACAAGTTCGTCCATCTTTTCTCTGAGTCCACTGGTGTGCCTGATAGCTTGATGCGTCTCAGCAACATCTCGAATGATTGCTAGGTTGTTGCAAACATCGCGATAGACCCCAAGAGTTACGCTGAACGCGGAACGGTCGTATCCGCCGCGAATGATCAACCGTGGAAAGACGTTGTCGTTTGTGCCGAATATCTGACGCCGGTACTCTTTCGACGGAGCAACTGTAACGTAGTGTCCGTCTCTGAAATAAGTGCTCACACCGGAACTCTTGTCGAACACTGACTCGCACGCTTCGACCAATGCGACTACGTCATCTGTCTGGTGTGGAAGGTATCGGTTGGTTACCGACCCATCACC
>Ga0129345_1000245_pt1 | contig 19599 bp, 2 predicted proteins | sample CPBDNA_FD_94425 | JGI IMG/M metagenome (GOLD analysis project Ga0129345, IMG submission 94425) | Freshwater to marine salinity gradient microbial communities from Chesapeake Bay, USA - CPBay_Sum_20_0.8_DNA | ecosystem: Environmental > Aquatic > Marine > Coastal | place: USA: Chesapeake Bay...
GTATAGATACTTCCAACGATAACCATCTCCAGTAGTGATGATAGAAGTAGACGTGCCTGTTGGCTCGACAGTTGATGGTTTGCCATTAGGATCAGAAGGAGAAGTGCCGTTGTAGATGCACTTGTAAACCTGATACTGAGAGTTTACGACGTAAAAGTCAGAGTCATATAGTTTAGTAGCACCAGAGGAAGCGGTCTTACTGGGAGAGTAATCATGACGATACATGTCATAGGTGAAACCCAAACCACCAGTAGTTTGCTCAGGAGAAACCCAATCAATTCTCCTTACAACTTGCACCGTATCAGCAGCCAGGACACGCTTCAATGAGATCATGTCATCATAAGATCCAGAAAACTCTAAGAAAGAGTCAACTGCTTGAGGGGGAGAATTTTCATCATCCCACGATTGTGGTCTGCCAATAAAAATATAAAGGCGATCTCTAGTTTCTCCTGCTGCATCATCGCTCTGAGTTGCAACTGGACCCTCTAGTGCCTTAATAAATTTTCTCGCAGAGAAAATCCTAAATTGATCAGTAAGTAACGCTGCCATTTGTTAGGGGGTGCTTGGGTTTTATCAGTCCTAATGTTTATTTATGAAGGTTATTCGGACCTAATAATTGTCGAATATTCAATTCTCTTGATTCTGTAAGATGCTCCAGCATTTCCATTAATCCTTTCACCACCAACAACTGCTTGAATTTCCGCTCCAGATCCTGTTGTATCCGAAGGGTCATTAGTTACAGTAACAGTTGGTTTGGAGTTATATGTTGGATCGACATATTGTCGGTATCCATATCCACCATTATTAACAGTAACCGATAATACTTGGTCGCCTGCCGTTGTCATAACTGCTGTTGCAGTTGCTAGAATGTCACCAGCATTTTCTACGGTAATAGTAGGTACAGCAGAATAATCGGATCCAGGATTCAGGACAATGTAGTCAACAATTGTGCTATCTTCAGAGAATTTATAAAGAAGTCCAGCAACACCAACATTAACATTGCCTGTATTATATGGAGTTATGTTATTGACGGTAAGTATTCCATTAGTGGGATCCCAGGAAACAACGGTTCCTGTAACACCAGAAATATCACCAGTAACAATTTCATTCACACTATAGTTTCCACCATTACTAAAGTTTCCATCCACATAAATTCTAACTAATGCTTCTTGAGGACGACCTTCAGATAATTGACCCGCTTCAACAATTGTTGCATATTTAAATGGTAGCGAGGCATCTTTAATACTATCGCCAACTTGGAATAGCGTGGTATTTTGTCCACCAACAGTTTCTTCGATACCATAAAGCGAACTGTAAATACCACCATCAAGATTAATCTGGTTTTCAAAATCTGTGCCTGTATTTACTAGATCGGGAATACCATCCCCAATAAATGTGCCAGGATTATCAGGATCTTCAACGTTTTGATCTTGGAATGCCGAATTATTTAATGTTGAAATTGGGTCGGTTAATAATGCAATAGATTCTGTATTTGACGGAAGAATTATATGTGGATCATACCCAGCAGCAGCACTAGTAGAAACACCAGCATCAAACTGGACGACAGCATCTTCTGTTGAAGGAATACCACCATCAATGAATGCCAATTCGTCAACTTCAAATGTGACAAGCAACTCTCGATTGTTTGGATTCCAATCATAGACCTTTGCAATTTTACTAGTTGCATTTTCAACTCTTCTAATTACTCGGTCACCTACACTAAAATTGTATAGAGAAATACCGTCTTGATCAACCTGAGAATCATCAAGGACTACACGTTGATCGTAATTGAAGTTAATACCTCTAGTGACACCAGTAAATCTTTCTCTACTCTTAGATGCGTATCTAATAATCTCATTATTAATCAATAATTCACCAGATCCAGGGAATGCATCGGTAGAATCAACGTAAATAGTATCTTCACTAGAATTCAAAGATTTTAAAAGACCAGTTAGATATGCAGGTCTTGAGTTATTTGCCTGTCTTGCATTGACTCTTCTCTTTAAATTAACCAGTTTGTTGAAGATAATGGTTGGGGGATTGACATAACCTCTACCTTCCTCAATAACATCAATACCAACGACTTCTCCCTGATCAATTCTCGCAACTGCCTTGGCACCAGATCCACCACCACCAGTTATTAAAATATATGGAGGAGTCTCATAGAATTCCCCAGGATTAACAACATCAATTCTAGTAATTCTACCACCAGTGTCAATTTCAGCAGCGCCTTTGGCACCCTGACCGTTACCACCACCTTCAAAAATTAGGGTTGGTGGTGTTGCAAAATCTCTACCAGCATTTAAGAGAGTTAGACCAGTAACCGTTTGTACGATAGGACTTACAATTGCTCCAGATCCTTCACCACCAAGAATCTTTGCTTGTGATTGACCAAAGTATCCATCACCAGTCTTGGTCATCTTCACATAGTTTACAGATCCATCTGCATTGAGAATTACTTCACCTTCTGCACCAGAGGGAAACTCTGTAGTTGAAGGTGGTAATTCATCGCCTTCAAAAACTGGAGTGCCGTAAAATTCAGGACCAATTACATATGGATAAACTGGATTGTTACTAGAATCCGTTGACATAAAGTATGCATATGTCCCATTTGGATATTCTGGAGTAACAGCAAACTTACCATTAAATGCATCAAGATCACCGACTTGATCATCGTAAATATAGTCTTGGATGAAATCTCCCAATAAATATCCATCTTGGACACTTCTAAATCCAAAATTAGTATCATTAAATGAGAAGATGTATAGCAGTCTTGGGGAATTAACTCTTGGTGTAATTCTGAGCTCCCGTTGAGATGCAATAGCAAATCCTTGTTGATATTGATTATATGTTACTTCAACACCATCTAAGTGATAAGTAACTCCTTCGGAATAGACAAACTCTGGCAATCCAACTGTGCCACCATGCCACCCATCTTCCGTCTCGCTGAAAAGAAGAATATCTGGCACATTTGAAGCATCATCTTGATTGAAAATATATGTCTTGCCTCTATCGAGATTTAAAAATGTAGTTTCAGATCCATTAATATAAAACTTATTATTAGATACAGTAACTGTATAATTTACGACACCAGGAGTTGTAACCTTAGGTCTAGTACCAACAATTTCATCACCGACTCTTAAACGGAATGATGATGAAAGTCTTGCTATAGATCCAGCGCCGTTATACCCATAAGGTCCGTAAATTGGATATCCATCATAAGACATTCCCAAAATCTTTGAATGTCCATTCGCATGGCGAGAATAGTCGATACTACTACCATCAGTGTAATAATCGGTAATGTAGTAATTGTTTGGAAGAGGATCGTTGTCAACAACGGTGCTCAATTCCATGTAACCTTCATAACCATTAGATCCAGACATGTATCTATGGTTTTTACAATAATAATAAATCCTGCGAGTCTCGCCAGGATTCATTATGAATAGTGGTTGATACTCGTTTTCATAATCTGCTGCGGGCGCAGGAGGATTTTGATTTGTATCAAGATACAACTGACCACCATTTAGCAAACCATCTGGTGTGGTGCTAAATTGCATTGGATGTCCAACATTTGATGGATCGGACTGATTCCAAATAATTAGATAATTTCTAGGTACACGAATATTCTGTGGGGAAAGATACCAAGTGTTTGGTTGGAAATTGCCAAATTCTGGTGCCTCTTCACGGAAATTTATATAGAAAATACCATTGGGGAATACTGTTGGTGCGGCACTGATTTTGAATGTAAATCCATTAGATCCTAAAATTACATCATCTTCAGCAAAAGTGCCTTGCACATTTCTCAGATAAATTGCGGTAATTAAGTTACCATTTCTAATTACCTTTGCAATTTCTGCGGTTTTATTACCAACAACACTAACTACATTTCTACCCTCTTCAATATTACCCTGAAGTTGGTTAATCTCGGATGGAATAACAAGTATGTTATCCAATTCTACTTTGATATCCCAAACAAAAGGTCTTAAAAATCCATTTTCAAATACAGCGTTTCGTTTAGCAAACTGCTCAATCAAACGAGAAGACTGATAATAATATATACCATTTTCTACAACCGCATCAAATTCATCATTTGACTTTACATAAGGATATTTTACAGTATCAATATTGAAGTTAATTGGTGCATTTCCATCCACACCCCATTCTGGTGTATGAAGAAGTCCACCATTTGCCATTATGCCAACAACCTTATCTAATTGAGAAGGTCTATTGTCTGTTGTCGGTACATCTTTACCTCCCCTGTAAATGAAGGATTGGTTAAAAGTCCTATCTTCTAAGTCACCACCCCCAGGTTGTCTTTCTCCAGGAATGTCTGCGGGTTTAGGATGATTGTCACTGACAATTGTTAATCTATCTGTTAGATTGCCACCAGAAACAGTAAATGCTACTTGTGTATTTGAATTTGGAGTTACTTGCCAAATTCTTTTGATGTCGAAAGAATCTACTACGTTTGGCGTTTCTTGTGTAGGTAAAATTGAGAGTCTTAAAGGATCATAACCCCTACCCTGCTCTAAAACTCTAACGTGAATAATCTGACCAGAGTCATCGTCAATGATCGGGTATAGCAATGCCTCTTCGACAGGAGTACCACATCCCGTCACGGTCAATCTTGGGGGGTCGGATGATGTATATCCAGATCCCCCTTCAATAACCTTTACTGCTCTTACACCATATACTTCGTTGAAGATTGGTTTGATTACAGCACCAGATCCAGGAATTTCTCTTGCCATTTATAAATTAACCTACAACTGTGATTGTGCCATTCATCAATGCGTGTTGGGTGCATTGATAATATAATGTGCTAGGAGCGTCCATAGGGACAGTCCAATATAAGACACTCTGACCACTTCCACTTTGTCCTGTAGTGTATGGTGTGCCAGACAAACCTTGAGTGGATTGAATTCTGAGTGGATGTGCTACGCCAAGGACGGAGTTATCAAAGGCATATGTAAATCCCCTATAGACATAAATCGTTGGATCTGCGACACTACCAGTAAATCCAGGACCACTAAAAGTGTAATCTGTGCTACCATTTGCACTGACTTCCCACCATGTAATAGGACTTCTAGTGACAACCCAATCAGTACCATTCCAATATAGAGAATCGCCTTGAGTAATACCAGCCAAATCGGTATCAGTCATGGCAGCAAATGTTGTGGGAATTGTGCCATTAAAATCAATAGTAACAGTATCACCACTAATACTTGTTACAATATTTGTACCACCAGCAATTGTTAAAGTATCTGTTTGACTATCGGCAGACGTAGTGCCAGTATCGCCAGAAACAGAAGCAAAAGTATTGATAGAAGATACGCCAGCAAGATCATCTCCAGGCACCCAATTTGTGCCGTTCCACTTTAATACTTGATTATTGGTTGGTAAATTTGTATTTAAATCAACATCACCTAATTGTCCGATGCTGGAATATTCTGTGAGAAGTTTTGCTCTCACATCACCAACGCCACCACTAGTAATATTGATGTTTACATATGGATTGTCATCACCATCTACAGTGAAGAAATATCCAGGATAAGTTGCAGCTGCAGGAACACTACCCAATGCAGTGTATTCATTCTTATAAGCGATCTTTGTGGGGAAATCAATTTCCCCAGTGGTGCCATCGAATGTATTTGTTACACTACCAGCAGAGAGTAAAACATCTCCTGTCCCATTGGGAGCAATAGTAATATTGCCATTCGACGAAGAAATAATAGAGTTATTATTAACATCTAGAGAAGATGTCAAGGTATTGTAGTCGGAAGCAACAAAAGAAGTCCCGTTAAATCTCAATACCTGATTGGTAGCAGCACTAGATGTGCTGATCTGCAACAAGCTACCATTCCCGATCGCGGAATAGATTTCATTGAAATTATCGTTAATTTTATCTCCACCGTTTCGCAGGGTATCCCCTGTGTTGTCATTAGGAAACGATCCAAGAGAGAGTAGTTGTTTTGCCATCTACCTAGAATTTTTAGTTATTTATGGGTTTACTATTGAATGATTTCTGGGTCAATAACCTCAGCGCCGTAGTCATCGAGATTGGGTGCAACCCAATCATCTTCAACGGTTGTTTCAACCGCGATTCTAGTTTCCTGATAACCGCTACCAGCACTAGAAACAACCACGCCACCAACACCAACTAGTGCCTTGATTTGAGCATCAAAACCAGAAATAGAGTCAATTCTAACATTTGGTCTAGACGTATATCCAGATCCAGGTGCGGTTACAAATACTCTATCCAGAAGACCCGAAGTCAAGACCGCAGATGCGTTAGCATCCTTACCAAAAACAGATCCAAGATAATCGAAAGTAATTAGAGAGTTGGAAGATTCAATAACAGCAACTTCACGATCTTCAGTCTCACCATCAATTTGGAGAAGGTCACCAGGCTCGATTGGTGGGACAACCTCAGCAGCATCAACGTCTGCTTCAGATCCAACGTAGGAGAATGCGACGAAGGTCGATCCCACACGAGGAATTTCAGAGAAGATAATTCTAGAACCAACAACTTCAAAACCAACGCCAGGTTCTTGAATAACGCCATTGAGCGAAACAATAATATTATTTTCGGGTCTGATTGTGGTGGACTGGACACCCTCCGTTAACGTCAGGGAGTAGAAGACACCATTACGCTTGAGGTTGAAGGACTGTCTTAACGAATCGAAGTCAAAAGAAATGTCATCCAACTGTCTCAGTTTACCAACATAGAATCCAGTGAATGCTGCGCCAAGCGAAGGAGGCTCAGTAAACTGAATCTGGTTAGAGAATGCTGTATATGCATTAGCAGCGCCAGGAGGTTGTAGGATACCGTTGACAAAGATCAACATATGACCCTCAGGATCGGGGAAGTATGGAGTGCCATTACCTGTGCTAAGGTCAAAGGTGGTTTGGACGCCATCGAAACCTCTAAAGGATCTCTTCACGCGAGCCTTCAATTCTTCTTGTGCAAATATAGATGCTTCATATCCATTAATTGACTTGATCGCATCTCTACGATTAATTACACCAGAAACTTCTGTTAAATACAATCTCTTGTAAATGCCAGCAGTTCTAATATCCTGAATTCTTGCACCACCAGCGCCTGCAATATCAATTTTTGCAGAAACACTTGCATAACCCTCAATAGTTGTGCCAATAGCATCGTATTGAGCAACAATATCGGAGTTGGTCATTGTGCCAGATATGATATTAATATAAAGGTAGTTGTTATTAGTATCAACCTCAATAATTGTTGCATATGTGTTAAGATCTTTAACACCATTAAGAACCTTGTAAAGACGTTGCCCTGCTGTAAATACTTGGAAGTTGCCAATATAGGAAATTGTTAGTCTGGTATAACCCAGGGAAGAAATTCTATTGCCAATCGCAGCATCAAGACCAGCATACTGAGCAACATCAATATAACTTACAGATTCTTCTGGATACACAACAGAAGTTGTCTCAAATGATCCCTCAAGAGTTTCAGTATCAACGGTAAGTCTACCACCAACATTTGAAGTTACTGCAGCAGTTGCTTTGATAAACTCAAGAGTTTGTCCTGTTTCTTCGGAGGTATATCCAAGCCAAGTGATATTTTCTTCAAAATCTCCAGTCAATGTAGTAATTTGAAGTCTATCTTCAATATTACCAATCTGAGCAGTTGTGCCATTGTCAGCACCAACAATTGTATCTAGGAGACCCCAAGTGCCGCCAGTAACTTCAACATCTAAGTATGAGAAGTTTTCATCCTCAAAGGATCCATAAACAACACCTGTTGTTGTAGGAGCACCTTGCTTCGATACAGTCTCACCCATTGTGAATGGACCATCAGTAATCTCACCTTCAATACGGAATCTCTTGAAGACTTTAGCGACCTTACCTTCATTTAAGGTAACATTATTAATCTCAGCAAAAGTATCGCTTCTAAGTGCATACAAGAAGTCAGACTGAATCAATCCACCACCAAGGGGCACAGGAATATTTCTAGTGCCATATGTTTTAGAAGGAACGCTAATACCAGAGATACTAGTGAGATTGGTGTAACTGGCATCATCTGCCAACTGATTTTTGATGATATCAATCAACTCTCGGAATACTACCTTAGAAGCATTTGCCGAATATTGAGCAGAAAGTGCAGAATTGGTATACGCAAATGCACCACCTTGAGTTGGATTTACCAGAGTTTCTGTCAGAGCATTGGTCATATACTGCTCCAGGGAGTCTAGAGCAAATGTCTTGATATTATACTCTTGATCAGAATAATAAGTATTACCACCTTGAGATGCATAAGGATCAAGAGGTCCTTGAGCCAACTTAGCACCCCAAAGAATCATACCACTATTGGAATTACCAGCATAGAAGAGAGATCCAAGATAGTTTCTTGTCCAAATTTCGGCGCGAAGGTTGCCAAATCCCTTACCAATTGTGATTGTGAAGTAAATTCTATACCAATCATTACCCGCAGGGATTGCACCAAAATCATCAACTTGAATTGCATAGCTGTTAAATACATTTCCAACGGTGCCATCCAGAAGATTGATGTCAAAGAATGCGGTATGAGTGAAGTAGTCAATATTGAATCCAAGACGAGCAAAGTTGTTGGTGCCATATCTCTTAATGAATACCGAGAATGTAAACTGTTGAGTGCCTTCAGCAGCACCAGTATCAAAGGTTTCAGTGCCATTATCAAATCTAGTAACACCAGAATCCCAGGTTTCAAATGCGGTTAGAGCATAATCTCTGTAAACAAGGTGTTGACCAAAATTGGTGAAGGAATAATATACCTCAGCATTTTGTAAACCGTCTGGAGAGAAGACATAGTTAGGAATATCACCAACTAAGTTTCTACTCCAGGAGAAATTAAGAGCTTCTGGATTAGTCCAGAGATTAGGACCAGCAATCTGACCTTCAATAGTGGAAGTGATATTTCTAGCAGTATTTAAAGTTTGAATATTGGCGATATCATTATAGTAATCAAATGTCGCACTAAGTCCACCAGCATTGGGACCATTATTCAAGAAATATGCTCCACCAGGATAAGTTACACTAGATCCAGTAATTCTAGCATTTGCTGTTGTCCAGGTGCCTGTAATATTCCCAATGATTATTTCTCTATATGGAACTGGATAACTACCAGTGTATGCTTCCAATACCAAACCAGTTGCTACTGGATTACCATTGACCGAGCAGGTAACAGTATCACCAACTTGGAATTCTCCATATCCAGACTGGACATAGTAATTAATTGCTTGTGCTGTAGTTAAAACATTATCACTAGAGGTATCAGTGATTGCGAGGTCATGGACAACATCATCAACAACAGTTTCAATAAAGTCATCATAAATCCAGCTTCCAGCACCCCACTGCTGATTGACTTGATATGAAATTTCATCAAGATAATACTGCTTGTTAAAGAGTGCCATTCTTCCAGAAGTCCTACCTTGGACATCCGAAGGAGTTAAGGTATCAATTATGAGATCCCAGAGGGTCTCATAAGCAGTGATTACATTTGCACAATCCGCATCAGTATACTGAGCATCGCCGTTGCTATCGGTAATGGTAAGGTCACGATAAGATTCTTCTTGTGTATATACAGGACTGTAATCGTCAGGTCCAAGAATTGCACCAGGATCGCTAACCAAAAGGTTATTGATTGCCTTTGTGCCAAGGAATTTGACTTGCTCGAATGCATAAATTGTTGCTAGAAGTTGATCTTCAACAAACTCAATTCCACCATTAGAGGTCACATAGTATTCAATTGCACGAATCATATTGCTGTTACCACCAGTCAGCAAGTCTGTGATAACACTGTCAAGGATTAGACCAATATCAACCTTGCAACGGTTTCTGCCATTTACACCGTCTGGATATGTAAATCCAGTTTGAGTTACACCAGCAAGGAAGAAACTAAAGTCATTATCAAGAATTCCAAGAGCTTCATCAGCAATGAAGTCTTTATTGAAGTAGAGAAGATCGCCAGCATCACGGAAACGATGTCCTGTGGGAGCGAGAGTATCGTTTGCAAGATCAATTAGTGTATCAATTGCGGTTTGGACATTTGCACAACCCCCTGGGTCATTTGTGATGCCCCAATCACTAATAATAATCTGATCCGTATTAGTTTCATCTAGATCGCCATTAATGGCTTGTTTCATGTAATAACCAAGTCTTGTATGTGCATACAGAGACTGGAGAAGTTGCAGTCTGATGTGTTGAATCTCATCATTAGCACCAAGATAACTCTTGATTGCTGTAATTGTAAAATAATTACCACCAAACTCAATATCTTTTGCAAGATTGTCAAGAATTAGACCAAGGTCAGTTTTACATCTTTGTGTGCCAGATCCAGGGTTTTCGCCGTTTCTTGGCATATCCGTAGCAAGAGATGGATATCTCTGAAGCAGATCATATGCTGCTTTATCTACAATTGCGCCTCTATTAAGACGAATTAGATTTGCTGCATCAAAGAATCTATTTCTAGAAGAAGAATCAATTCTATTGGTATAGATAACATCATTAGGATTATCAACCTCAGTGATATCAAAGGGAATGCTATAGTATGCGTCAGCAGTACCGCCAAGGAATTCATATGCAGGAGTTACTCTGGTAATCGTAGCGAGGTGATCAACTGGGGTCAATTGATTTGCTTCTGTGAGCGTATCGGTAAGAATATCGATTAGGTTATCAATAGTCTGTTGGACATCTGCACAATCACCAGTGGTGTATGCACCATTGGAATCATCTCCAGAGTCAGTAATTGTATTATCAACTGTTTGAGTCAAACCATGAGATCCAGTTACTGTGACTGTCTGGTTATTGATAACAAGTTTAGCAAGATCTGCCAACTTATTATATGCCCAGATTGTTTCATCAATTTCAGTCTCAACATGACTGATTGTGATTGGATTCACAGTTCTATCAACATAGAGTGCTGCAGCATCCCACATATGGACGTTGGTGCCATTTCTAAGATCTTCCGCCAACTCTTCAATAACATCTCTGACATCATCAACACAATTAACATTGCCGCCAGGGATTGTCAAACCAGGATACTGGGTTACGAGTTGTGCAACAACTTCTTCAGCAAGGAAGTTTTTATTTGCCAGAAGCAGATTAGAAGCATCCACATAACGGAAAGATTTACCAGCGAATCCTGCAGGGACACTGCCAGAGTTTGCAAGTGTGGTAGCGAGAATCGCATCATTCATGAATTCATCGCCATTATTCCAAACAGCACTACCAGACCAATCTTCAGTATAAGTCTGACCATCTACACCATCAAAGTGTAGGAGAAGTTTGGTATTGTTATCTCCTTGGAATAAACCATTTAGAGGCGTAAATGCTGTGGTGTAGCGACCAGAAGAAGAAACCCTAAATTCATCAATATGTCCAGAGAAAGGATTAGAACCAGCGAAGTTTGCTCCAATAAAGAGACGTTTTGTAGCACCAAGATCTGTTGTATTTGTGGTGCTATCAACTTGCACACCATCAATAAACAGCTTCAAGGAAGTTGCATTTCTAGAGATAGCAACATGATACCAAGTATTAGCACCAAGAGTGCCACCAGTGAGAATATCACTTCCGCCCTGAGCGTAACGTAACTCTTGAGTGGCAATATAAAGTCTACCAGCATTTGCATCACCACCACCATCTCTCATATCAAAGATATGTCTATCACCAGCAGAAACATCATCTGGGCGAATCCATGCCTCAATAGTGAAATCTGCGGTGCCAAAACCAAATTCGGTAGAAGTTGGAATGGAAAGATAATCAGTAGTAGCATCATCCAACAGAAGGGATGCACTACCCCATCGCTTAATCGCAGTATCTAATTGAGCACTGTTGTTAAAGGTTGCCTCATGGTAGTCCTGACCAGTGCTTTGAGATCTACCTTGCTTACCCAAGTAAACGGTTTTTCTTGCCTGGCTATAACCAACAACCTCTGCCTTACTGGTTTCGGATCTAATGACCTGACCAGAATTAAAGAATCCAGATCCAACAGGATTTTTAAATGTTAGTTTATTGACACCTGCGGGTTGCGAAACAAAGAAATCATTATTCGATGTGCCAGTTTCAATCTTATAGTTTCTAATATACTCACCCTCGGTCAAAGGACCAGAGATATTTGCTGTCTTTAGAGTATAATTTGCAATAATCTCGTTTGGAGGGAAAGTTTGATTGACCGCAGTGGCATTATCATCAAAATCAACAATAGATACTTGAGATTCAGACAAATTATCCAAAATAATATTTGGATATGTCGTAGACTGAATTCTATTAAATAAGAATCCAAAGAAGGACGATCCATCAGAAATGTCAACCTGGGGAATGAATTCTAGAGTTGTTGGATCTTGATACGCCTGGGTCGAAGTTACCCTAGAAACAACACCAGACCCAGCAGCAATGATGACATCATTTAACTGAATATCAAACAAACCTGGAGTAGATTGATATGTGCCAGTTGTCTTGCTAAGAATAAGACGGTTTGTAATCTCAATGCTTGTGCCGTAGATGGGCAGATTTTCTAAGTGAGCAACAGCTGTTGTGCCAAGTTGACCTCTACTCAAAGTAAGTGTTGTGGAGTTGTTATTGTTAGTAATATCAACAATGGTAACAATCTCAGATGCAAACTGATAATTTTGACCAATCACAAATACTCCAGATTCAATAGGAGCGGGATCACCACTAGAAGGCACAACTTCAACGTTGAGCGTAGAAGCACCAATACTATATCTCAGTTTTGCAAGAGGAGTTTCCTGACCTTTAGCAAGGTTAATTTCTTCAACCTTTGCAGTATCACCATCAAAGTTACGAATAGTTTCACCAAAGAGATACAATCCATTATTAACCACTGGAGTAATAGTATCAACTTGCGAAGAGAAACCAGTTAGATTTACGCTAACGCTTTCATTTGTAAGGAATACTCCTTCAGTAATAAAACCAATAATATCGCCACCATCGACAGATGTAACTGTCATTCTGGCACCAGATGTAATACCTAAAAGTGTATTGCCAGCGGAAGGATAAATTCCACTATATTGCACAGAACCATCTGGATTTGTGGGGAATGACATCCTTACGGTATCAATCTGCTCAACAGTAACAATTACATATTTGACGCTTGCAGGTGGTGCAGGAGGCTCATTGAAAACGATAGAATCACCTTCAACTGTAAAAGATGTGTTTGGTGTTTGTGCAATACCATTCAAAACAATCATAAGTTGATTAGCATTTGCAATAACATTATCGCCATTAATAGTTAATGGGAATGCAATTCTAACGCCATCAAACAGACTGGAAATATCGTCAAGTCTCTGAACAACGGAGGTTAAAATATTTTCTGAAGAGGTCAGTCTCTTTTGTCTGAATAAAACTTCAGTATTATTGAATTCTTGATAAATTGGCTCAACTAAAGAGAAGTTTTGAATATTTGGGACAACTGCTTCTCTTGCTAATTGGACCGACTTAGTTAATTCAAATGCAGTTTCTTTATTTGGAATAATACCAGATTCGGAAACATTTAACTGACCAAATACCTTGAATGCTGCTGGGTGGACATTCTTGATAACAATATCCTTCCACTCACTAATAGATACGGAAGAGTCGATAGCATAAGAGAAGTCCTGATAGTAGTAAGAGTCTTGGATCTTCTGAATAATTTCAGAGGGTTTACCAACATCATCAATAAATTCACCAGTAGTTCTGGTAATTGCACCAATTTCAAGGACTCCCTTAGCAATGTTAAGATCACTAATAATACCAGAGGACTTGGAAATAACACCAGTAATTCTCTCACCTTCAAAGAAATCACCATCATAATCAACAATCTTTAAAACTCTTGGACCAACTTGCCAACCACTGTTTGTGGAGACATAACCAGTTGCAGTTGCAGTTTCAAAAGTAGCACCCTGATAAACCAATTCGCCCTCTAAGAAAGTAGAAGTAATAACATTTGCTTCAGCAGTTGCACCAAAAGATTCCGTCAAGACCTGCTGCCTACCAGTACCAGCATTAGCGAAGGAGATTGCATCTCCCAACTCTGCGTTTGTTGGAGTAATTGCCAATCTTAGTTGATCATCTTCTAGAGATTGTGCAGCACCAGCAATCGCATAGTAAGTAGTATTCCCATTCAATCTACCAAGAGCGCCAGATGCCAATGGGAATTCAGCGCCGTCACCAGTATCAGTAACGCTTAAAGTTACCTCAGATCCATTTTGAATACCGTGAGGGAAAGCAAACTGTAGAAGACCCAAATCCAAGTTAATAACATAACTAAAGGAAGATCTCAAACTTACAGTTGGTGTAGAAGAATATCCAGCACCAGGATCTTTAACAATAATTTGATCAAGTCTACCATTCTTGATGGTTGCTTCAGCAATAGCACCAGATCCACCACCACCAGTGATAATAACCGCAGGTGCTTGAGAATAACCAGATCCAGGATCAGTTACTGTAATATTGGAAAGGATGCTAGTAGATGTTAATTGAGCATTGATTGGGAAAGTGATCTCAGGACGTAGTGTGTAGTCATGAGTGTAATCATAACCAAAGTTGTTATTCTTGAGTTTTTTAATTTTACCAACGTTAGTGCCTTTAGTAAAGATGGATGCACCTGTGCCAAAAGGAGGAATAACTACCTCAAGGTCAGCACCCGATCCAGTCAAACCCGCACCAAGAATACCGCTGATAGATTCAACATCGATGTATGCTGTAGTATATCCCTTACCTGCAGAGGTTACTGTTACGGAAATAATCTGACCTGGGACGAGGTTGCCCTCTTCATCAGTGGTATCATCAACAACAATGGAGACAAATCCACCTTCACCATCGCCTTGGATGGGCACACTATCATATCTACCAATAGCATATTCTGTGCCAGGATCATTAATTTGAATTCTCTCAATCTTTCTGTTAGAAATAATTCCAGAAACAACTGGAAGTTTTGTATAGAATCCACCAGGGTTAACGATACGAATATCTGAGATAGATCCAACTGCTTTCTCAGAGCTAGTTGAATACGATGCTCGTGTGATATCAGCAGCACCTTCTGGCTCATTAACCAATTGGAATCTCATGGTGTTATCACCTGTAGTGATTGTGCCACCAGAGGTAGATGTAATTTCAAAGGTGCCGAGATATGGAGAATCAACAACGTCAAGATATGCACCCTCGGTTACAGGAGATTCTTCTCCAGTCCTAGAAGGATCAAAGTAGTAGGAAATATTTGTAAGAATTCCTCTATCGACTTTCAGTTTGACGGTGGGAATTTGAGATCCAGCGATAATACCAGGAGTGCCAACCCTTTCAATCGAGTTGAAAGAATACTCTAGTTTATACAAACTATCCTTAGAGAAGGACAGATTGCTATTGAGCATTGTAGAGTGACTTAAATCAAAGATATATTGATGATCATAATACATCTTCAGAGTTGGAGACTTAACAAAAATACTGACATTTGCTGCATCTGTTGCAGGGAGACCAACAGCGGCATTTGGAAGTTTATATGTAAATTCTTTAATACTGATTACTTTCTCAACATCGAAAGCACCATTATATTCATCATAGACAACACCATTGACTTCAGTTGTTGGATTGCCGTCAATATAAACGATTTCGCCATCTCTCAAGTAATGAGTATCTTCCGTTACAACGTAAACAAGGTCGCTATTAGTAACATTTGTTACTTGAAGAATCTTAGTTAAATTGGTGATCAGAGTAATCTTTAATACACCAGTAAGATTTTGAATCTGAATTGTGCTATATCCAGCATTATAAGTAACATCACCAGAGGTAACACTTACAACAGATCCAGGAATATATGGCGATCCGCCAGAAACTTCCTCAATATAGATGCTATAGTCGTTAATATCATAAGACTTAAAGACTGCAAAACTATCGAGGTTACCTGTGCCAGCGGTATATGATCCATCAACATTGTAATCATTCAAATCAATGTTGAATGTGCCAGGAGTTGTATTATTAACTTGAATGAAACTATAAGATTTAATTTCATTTACATCGTTAGGAATAGGTCCTCTAATTCCATAAGTCTCTTGCTCATCAAATCTTTCGGTAGAGAGTCTTCCCGTTGTTACATCATTAGACCACTCATTATTGTTTACAGCAACAAAGATTTTATTAGTATCCTCATTAGTATCAACAATATAACCACTATTAATGAATGATCCACCAGCACCATTCAACACAAGTTTTGCACCAACCGTAAAGTTAAAATCTTGGTTGATAGTCAATTCTTGGACGTTATCAATCTTGATGGTATCAGTAACTTTGAAGTAGTATCTATCACGAGCAATTGCATCTGCCTTAACCTTCTGAGATCCAGGAGAGGGTACAGTTGCTGTGCGAGAAGACCAAATATCTCTAGAATTAGTCAGAGTAATAGTATTCTGAGAATATGTAATCGCTGCATCATTAAAGTCCAGTGTCTGATAACCAGCAGACCCAAGTGCATAACCAGTATTGCTCATCGTTAAAGCAACTGGAATTACTGCTGCAATATTTGATCTAGAAAGTTTTAATTCAGTGTTAGTTTGAATTCCAAGATCTCCAAGTCTTTCTACATCAGAGTCTTTATCGGTCTTGAGACCAAAACCAACATAATCAATATAGTCATACTTAATAAGATAATCGGTAAACCACTGATCATCAGTCCAATCATATGCAAATGCAAATGCTCCGTTAGTGGGGAATGCACTAATATCAGATGGTGTTGTTGGAGTAATAGATCTGTTTTTAACTCTGACATAATCCAACCAGAATTGACCTTGATATGACTGACTAAAGTCAGTAGCACCTGCACCCCAACCAATTTGATTGCCAAACCACAAATCTTTACCACCAAGAGCAGTATTAGTAACACTACCAGTCATCACCTGAATGCCATTCACATAAACAGTGAATGTATTACCACTCTTTGTGGCACTAATAAACTGCCAGGTATTATCTGCATACAGAGTTACTTGAGAAGAGGAAAGACCTGATCCAGCAGAATTGAGTGCAGTAGCCTGATTACTGATAACGAGCTGTAACTCGCCACTAACCATATCATATCCCAACCAAAGACCACCAGTAGCATCTTGAGCACCACCGATACCAAAGAGAGTTTGGACACTCTGGGAAAGTGTTTGGCTACTAGCAGAATCTTTATATACAAAGAATTCTACAGTCCAATCACCAGCAAACTTTTGTCCCAATGTTGCAGCAGGGATCTTCAAATATGCATTTTCCCAAGTGCTGCTTTGTCCCGTCTGATAACCAAAGATTTTTGCAGCACCAGAATCAACAAGGAAAGATCCACCAGTGCCAAACCCAACAGGAGTGTGATGACCCGTAGTATCTGTTTCATCAGTATCAAAAGGAATGATTAATTCATTTCTATTCCACTTTGTCTGACCTACCATATGGACATCGCCAGAAACATCAACCGCAATAGCATTAACTTGCAGACCCTCAATATTATTTTCTTTAGTGCCATCAATTGCAAATTTATTGGAGGTGTGCTTAATTACATCGCCATTATATTTAATTTTTGCATTAGAAACAAAAACTTCACCTGTTGTGGTATTGGTTTCGGTATATGCAATATTAACATTGCCAAAAATATCAACCACATTATTGGCAATTCTAATGTTGGGAGATGGTGTTAGGTAACGATAATTCCAAATAAAGTTGCCGCTTGCATTAACCTTACCAACCCAGAAACTATCTGTAATTACATCACCAGCTTTATCTCTTAAAGATGCGCTGATATACATTTCTCCAAACTCATCAGAAGATACTGAAGTGTCTAAGAAAGAATATGCTGCATTAGAATATTCTCTAATCCAATCAACTGTGATTAAAGATGTGGATACAGTTACTTTTCCAAGACCAACATTGATATCCGCCGCATTTGCAGTTGCTGCCGTTTCAAGAGTAAAGAAAATACCAGACTCACTTACAATAAGTGAAGTGATCTTCTCGGATCTAGTTTCCGACGCTAACTTTCTCTTCGACACAAAAGATCCAGCAGTATCAAGTACTGCAAGGAATGCATCATATGGAGCACCAGAGTTAGTATTTGTATACCCACCAATAAGCACTCTAGTGTTGCTGATAGGAGCAATAGAAGTTACAACATCCTGTCTGGTAGATCCAGAAATACCTGCATATGCTCTTTGGAAGTTGAGAGTTGCATTCAAACCATTTGCATTTTGCGTGTAGTTTGCAACAATAACATCTGGATTATATGCATCCAATACAGAAATATTTGGTCTGCTGTTACCAACAACCCAAACATCATTTCCATTGACATATAATTTATCAAACTCAGTATATTTTGTGCCTGCTGGAGCAGTTGCTTCTAAAGTTTTGTGCCACTCGATAGATCCTGTGGCGGAAAGTTTTGCTACAAATGCAACCGTATCACCAGAAGAATCTAGAGATTTACCACAAACAAATACTTCTTTAGAAGTATTGACTACAATATCATTAATACTGACATAGTTATTATTTTCAAGAAGAGCAGCATAGTAATCAGCTTTCTTGAAAATTTGTGGGTGACTTAGAATTAGTCTTGGATTGCTGGTGTATCCATATCCAGAATTGATAATGTTGAATTCTGAAATAGATCCGACACTGGTAACTACTGCTTCAACCTCGCCAGATTTTCCATTTCCATCAACAGTAATTGTAGGAGGAATATCAGTATTATAACCACTACCAGTTTGAGTTACTTTAATTTCTTCGATTCCCCTATACTGACGAACCTTGAAGGTTTTATTTGTGTCATTCATTACAGGAGTATAGTCAACAAAGACTGTATCTCCACCGATTAGATTGTGAGCAACATCTGTGGTTAAAACACCATAATTAATACCTTCGATTGTTTCATAATTATAGTTGGTGATTTTCTCACCTTTAATTCTAGAAACTCGTGCAGAAACACCAGTGCCATCCGTATTTGTATTATCAAATACCAGTCTGTCATTTACCTGATAATTTTCACCAGCATTTTCGATTGTGAATCCAGTTACCGAGGCATCTTCAAATTTAGATGTAGTTTCAACTTCAATATCAACTTTAGAGTCTACTTTAACTTTAGGGAAGTAATCATAAAGTTGTAGTGGTGCTTCTTCAAAAATTTGATCTGGATCATCGATTTCATCTTGAGTAATCACACCATCCCTATTTTCGTCTTCAACGTCAAACGTTAAAAAGTCACCATTTTCTAGTGTTAAAGCGTTTGTAGAAGCGTTTGGAGTCCTCTCAACGTCAATATCAACGTTTTCATAAGGATCTCTATAGCGAACAACACCAGTTGGGATATTCTGTTGAACTGCAGCAGAATTAAGATTCCAAATATCTACAACAGAGTTATAACTAGGACCAAGAATGTATGGGAATACTGCATTACCCTCATCAGAAGCGTCAATAGTGACAAAGTAGCAATATCTACCCTCTGGATATTCGGGTGTTTTGCAGAATCTACCATTATATTGGTCGAGATCTCCACTATCAAAGACATATTCATAGTCTTCAATAAATGTGCCTGCAGGATCCGTATTTAGACTTGGACCATCAACTCTAGCAGGAGCAATATTA
>Ga0129345_1000247_pt1 | contig 19513 bp, 28 predicted proteins | sample CPBDNA_FD_94425 | JGI IMG/M metagenome (GOLD analysis project Ga0129345, IMG submission 94425) | Freshwater to marine salinity gradient microbial communities from Chesapeake Bay, USA - CPBay_Sum_20_0.8_DNA | ecosystem: Environmental > Aquatic > Marine > Coastal | place: USA: Chesapeake Bay...
CACTCCGTTAGCAGTATCTTCGGCATGAAGCCAATTCCTAACTGGCGAACCATTGTTATGAAGCGGAATTTTTCTCCCCAAAGAAAGAAATTTTACAGATTTTGGGATCAATTTTTCCACATATTGACCTATTCCATAATTATTTGTTGGTCTTACGATAACGTAGTTTATGTTGTAAGTTCTTGACCAAGCTAAAATCAGCATATCAGCAGCAGCTTTTGTGGCGGAATATGGGTTGCTTGGTTTTAAAAGATCTGTTTCAACGTGTTCTCCTTCATCTATATCCCCATAAACTTCGTCAGTGCTAAAATGTAGGAATACTGGTTTATGGTTATTTTCTTGTCTATAGTTTCTGAAAAGATTTAAAATATTATGAACACCATCTATATTTGATTTAACAAAATCAGTACTATCTACAATTGAATTGCCGACATGAGTTTCTGCTGCTGTGTTGATGAAGTAATCGCAATCGTACAAAAACTTCAAATCATTTATGTCGCAATTAACAAATGAAAAATTAGAGTATTTATCGAATTCGTTTAAAAGGTTTTTATTGGCTGCATAGGTAATTTTATCCACGCCCTTTACATACCAACCTTTCTTGAGGCAAAGTCTTGTTACATAAGAACCTATAAAGCCAAGGCAACCAGTTACGTATACGACTTTCATTCTGTCCATAAATTTCTCCATTTTTGTTTTATTTTTTCTGGATAGTTGGCGTTTTCTTTATGAACGCTCCATGTAGCTTGATTGTCGTGCCAGCGGTAGAAGTATCCGAAATTTTTATTTGCCGGTTTGATAAATACATTGCTGTTCGCTAGACTGCAATAAAGATCATAGTCTGCTGCCCCGCCAAATTCTTGGGGGTTTGTTTTAAATAAGCCAGAATGCACTATATCAGATTTATAGAAAACGGTTGGTGTATTCACTGGGCTGCCAATGTTTAAGCAAAAGTTTTTGAATTCCTCCAAAGAATCATATCTGTGGCACACTTCGTCTCCGAATATTTGATCGACTTCATTGATTGAATACATATCGCTCTGCCAGCAATCAACATTTTGATTTTCATTTAAAAACTGAACATTGTTTTTGATGTAGTCTTTATGGATTAAATCATCTGATCCTAATACCGTGAAGCATTCACCCTCTAAAATCTTAAAAGCTTCTTCAAGGCACTCATCGTAGCAATTTGGGTAGATGTTTTTGGCTTTTAAAAATGTAAATGATTTTTTATATTCGTTTGAAATTTGCCTAAGAAAATCTGGAGTTTCGTCTGTGCTTTCGTTGTCTACGCATATTATCTGCAAGTTTTCGTAGCTTTGATCTAGGACGCTAAATACAGTCTTTTTTACCAAGTTTACCCTATTATAACAGGGTATTATTATTGTTATTTTTGGGTTAAACATGGGATAGCATCTCTTCTACTCTTTTAACGTAAGTGTGATTTTTTATTATATCATCTTTATTTGCTTCTTTGATTTCTTTTCTGTCTTTTCGTGGTAATAGGCAGTATTTTTTTACTATTTCAACTACTTCTCCATAATCATTGGACGTTTCGACAGACGGAAATATTCTGCTTAATTGAGCTACAGAATCGCTTACAAGTAAGCCATTTATTCCGAGACTTTTAAAAGTCCTTTCATTTGTATCTGCTCCTAATACCCTTTGATATTCATCGTGGATGTTAAGTGCTACTTTGCTGGAGCTAATAATACGATTTTCTTCTTCGTGTGAGATATTTGAATTTATATAAAAAGCTAGATTTAACCCAGAGTCTTCGAAGCTTTTAAACGTATTGATCATTATTTTAAATTTTTCATTGAAGCCATTGTCAGCTACTCCACCAATGAAGCAAACGTCAAATTTTTCTTCTTCGTTTAAATCTTTATAAGCTATATTATCGTAAGCCAAAGGAAGAAGACAGGTTCGTTTCCAGCATTTGTAGTATTGCTCGTTTTGAGTTGTTTTATCGGAAAAGGTCCAAAGTAATGATTTTTCGTTTGAATTTAGTGATTCCTTATCTTGGCACGAAGATATAAAGTTTGGATGGGTTCCCCAATGAAAAGGATATGATTCTGGCTGGACATGAAAAAATGATTTTTTCGATTTTGATAGAATTTTTGAATGCTCGTTTTTAAAATCTGCGTCTACGCCCATTATAAAATAATCACCAATAGTTGATATTTCTGATAAATTACTATAACAAACAACGTTATACCCCAAATGGCTCCACGCATTTGCATAACCTTGATATATCCATTTTCCAGCGTGGGAAGCGTGATGTTTTATATAAACTTTTATCATATTTTGTTTATTTGATCCAAGACATTTTTTATCCTGACATGAGATTCATGATCTCTTAGAAATCTAGAGTAAGAATTGCGTATAATTTTAACTGCTTCACTGGTATTGTTTGAATAAAATTTTAACTTATCCACCATTTCATCGTTAGAGGAAAAGCAAACTACCTCTTCGCTTATCTTGAATAGATTTTCTAGTCCGTTTGTGTATTCTGTTACCAATAAAGAGCCTGCGTTGACTATTTCCATTGGTCTTAACTTCATTTGAGTCTTTTTCTGAGGATCGTTATCATTAACGCTAAAATTTATTCCTATTAAATTTTTAGAATATTTATAAAACATTTCTTCGTAACAGCAACCGCTGAATATATCAACTGCGAACCCATTTTTTATGAGAAAATTAATCCTATCATTTCTATCAAAAGTCATTCCACCGCAAAATCCTATAAGGTTTGATTTTGAATTAGAGATGATAGATAAATCTTTATTGCAATGCCAAAGACCGAGAATAATATTTTTGTAACCTATTTCTTTATATTTTTCTAAATATGAAACCTCGGGCGTTGAACATACCGTAAAATTTTTACAAAAATGACTAGAAAACGATTCGAACCTCCAAGTATCGTCGCAGAACCAATTGAATGTTTTAATCCTGCCCTGTTTTGTTATTTGATTTATTTCTTCAAAAGGCTCATTTGGAAACATTTGTAAATTTCCAGTGAGGCAGCAGTAGATGAGATGGGGGTCAAATTTATTTACCAAGTCGATGAAATCATTTCTTTTTGGTCCTTCTGTGTCATAAAGTACTACTTCGTGGCCAAGTTTGAGCATTGGGATGTAAGTATTATAATAACCGCCATCGAATCTAACCTCACCGTTTCGATTTAGGGTTTTATTTAATACTAATATTATTCTCATTCAAAAAAGCTCCAAAAGTTTTCCGAGGCATTTTTACACTCTTCTCGAAACCCGTCTTCGCCAAGTCTATTTAATTCGTGCATTGATCCTATATTATTGTTTGTTATAACTTCCATTCCACATAGCCGAGCTTCGGCAACAGACCTGCAAAATGGCTCCTCTATAAATGGAACGTAAAATAATTTAGTATACTTGTTGTATAGATCTGGCATTGAGGAATAGTCCACGGTTCCGAGAAAATTTACGTTGGGAAGGGTTTTGGCTACATGCTCAAAGCACGGGCTACCCCATCCAGCAACGACGAATTCTATATTAGGATTACTGATTGCATAATTAAAGAACGTTTCTGTTCCTTTTAAATTGTGCATGAATCCTACGTTTAAAATTTTGTCTTCCCTAGTTTTGTTTTTGTCACAGAAAGTCTCTACATCTATAGGATCTGCAACTATTCTAATGTTTTTAAAATAAGATCCGTAATAGGATTCAAATAAATGTTGATGGTACTGTGAAAGAAAAAATGTATTTACACAGTTGGAAAAAATAGATTTTCTTTGCTCTGGGTTTAAATACGAGCACTTGTCGTGTTCTAGTCTGGAATGATTTTGAAGCGAAGCCAACCATGTAACTATACTTGGGTATAAACCGTTTATTCTTTCAAGGTTTGAAGAGATTACGTGATCGTATTCTTGAGTTAGCAAATTCAAGTCGGAATCATAATTAAAGACAGTTATATCGTGACCAAGCTCTACGCCCTTTTTTATTATTATATCGTTGCTTCTTTGAGCACCACCTTTCGTATGCTCCAAAGAGTAATCTGTTACTATTAAAATTTTCATTTTAGTCTAAAGTCAACAATTTCTCCATCTGCGTCGATCTGCAAAAACACATTTGAAACATTTCCAAACTTATATTGTTTTAGCATTTTGTAAACATGTGAAGGGCTTCTTCTTAAATTGTCTTGATGAGCTACGCCACCATTGCCAGTTCCTCTTATAGAAATAGGAAAACATTTTTTTGATTTTATCAAGTCGTTTAACTTTTTATAATGTTCAGAACTGAATTGATCTACAAACACTTTTTCTCCGCGTATGTCTGCTATCCTACAATCTTCGGATATTCCCAAGAAAAAAACTTGTTCGCAATTGTGGGAATCGCCATTCTCATCGACAAAGTATCCATAAAATGTTTTTATTTCTTCTCCCGGCTTTATAAATCTAGTTGAAGAAAATATAAATGTGTGATCAGTTATTTCCCATTTTGCGTTACTGTCGTAGTTCGAAGAATTATAAATGCAGCCATTGCCAAGAGGTAGAACGTTGTAACAAATCTCTTTGCCTCCGAGATTGCTATACTTGGGAAGCCATTTGAAAAAGTATTTGTTTGGATGCTGAAAGCCTAAATTTTTAGAAAGAACATCTTCGAACTTGAGTCTGTCGCTTAAAACTTCATTCTGCTCCAAAAAAACTTGATTTGATTCTGAGTATTTCGAGTAATTTGAGAAAAGAACAAATGGAACTTCCTCCAAGACTTGTTCTGGCTCGATGTAATCTGTTGCAAAAACCCCGTAGCCTTGAACGGGGGATTTCATTACCTTGAGCTTTCCGCAGTTGTATAAAGTTTCCTTAAACATTTTTTAGGGGATGATCCTTTTTGCACTTCTTTTCATACTTATCAACAGCTTTTTGCTTGACTTCATCTCTGCCAGAACGCTTTTCCCTCTTCTGGCTCATTTCCTTGCTTTTGTCCCAAAGATCTCCAATTGTGTAGTTTTTATTTTTTGTTGAATCAATAAAAGCGGACTCGGAGAACGGATCTGAACTTGTGTCGATAGAAACGGTTGGGTTTACGAAAATTCTTTTCCATTCAACTCCCTTTTCGTCAACATATACATGCGAATCGTTCATCGACTGAACAACAGAGATGACCTTTTGGGTTTTTGGATGTTGAAATAAATATTCTGGCATATTATTTTATTGGGTTTTGAAAAAATATCTTTTCTTTGTTGGAGTCTTGGGCGTAAATATTAAAATAGTCAGAAGCTTTTGACTTTGAGAAAATAAATACGAGGCCACCATCATGAGTGTCAGAAAACCAACTATCACCAAAGCCTTTGGATTTCATTGACTCTATGATGCTGGAAAGACTGTCATTGTTATAATCAACTGTTTCTCCGCAGACATTTTCAACTCGGTCAAGAATATTTGAATTTCTGCAAGAATCTTCAAGAATTTCAAGTTCTCCACCACACGTTGAAATCTTGAGTAGGAAAATTTTTTCTTCTTGGGTATTTTTAACAATTTGGTCCAGAGTAACAAGAGTGCAGAAATCTCCCGGCAATGAATCAGTTTGCTCCAAATAACTATAAATATAGTGGTTTTCTTTTAGCTCTGGATATTTTAGCTTTATTTGCTCAAGCTCTGTGCTTACTCCAAGGTTTCTACAGCAGATTTTGTCGGGAAAAAATTCGGAGTTCTTTTGCAATGAAACAAAGTTCAAATAAAACGGCTCAAAAGAAAAAACCTTTTCGGCACCTTTGAAAACGCAGGCGGCAGAAAAGCAGCCGATATGCGCTCCGATGTCGATAATACATGAGTTTTCTGGGATTTTCTCGATGCCATAGCAATTAGAATAAAATACCTTGTCCAATACGTATTGGTCATCAGTAAAAAATCTTAGTGAAATATCTGGTATCATAGTGCAGACAAAATATTTTCTACGAATTTTTCTTTAGAGAAATCTTGTTGAAGCTTCATTCCGGCTTCATTGATTCTGGATGTCTCGACTCTTTTAATTGCCTGTTCGCAAGCAGAAATAAAATCGTCATCATTGAAATCAAAAATATTTCCTTGATTAAATGGAGATCCCTTCCTAAAAAAGAATCCATCATCGGAGTCTATTTTGCCGGTTGGATTTACTAAAATCGAGTTTTCTTGAGTTGCCCAATCTTTGTAAGAATGAGCATTTAAAATAACCGAGTGCTTGCCAATGGCTACGCTTTGGAATTCTGGAAGACCCCATCCTTCAGCACCGCTCATTCCGATTACAATATCACCAGAATTCAAGAAATCATTGTAAACAGCATTTTTTTGCATTGGGCCAATAAAGTTCACATTGAAATATTTCTTGTTTTCTGTAAGTGATTGAATAAGAGCTTGATACTGTTTTTCTGCATCTGGGAGATGTGGATTAAACAAAGCAGCTTGAAGACAATACCTTCTGTCGTTGCCGAACTTTTTAAGCCAAGCTCTTATGGCTTTTGAATGATGTTTTCTTTTTTCAAATTTACCGGTTATATTAAATACAATACGGTCATCTGAAAAGAATTTTTTATCAATCCTTTTAAAGTTATAATCATCAAACCCAAGCGGGATGTAGGTACTTTCGATTCCTTTGGCTTTGAATACTTCTTGGGCATATTTCGAACTGAGGGCAATTCTATTGTTCCTTGCGATGTTGATTTCTGCTGGAGTCGGATCATCTAGTTCATAAAAAGTGAGAAGTAGAGTGTCATTGCACACAGCTTCCATTGAGCCGTTTAAATGCCAAAGTTTGAAGCATGTTTTATTTCTGTCGTGAGACAAATTAAATTTATCGCTAACGCCCCTAAGCCAAGCAGCAAAGTCTTCGTTGATTTCCCAAGGAGAAATGTCTGGATTTGAAATATAGGCTAGTTCGTCTAGTTGACAAACATTGTTTTCTCTGAATTTGTCAAAGTAAGTTCTCAGGAATAGAGTAGATACCTGACCAAAAGAAACACTGTTGATTGGAAGGTGAGAGCAAAAATTTTTCATACTTATATTTTAATTCTATTTCTTAATAATTTCAAAGCTTTTTTGTGCAAGCCGATAGATGTTTGTACGCTGATGTTCATTTTTTTTGAAATTTCTTTCCAAGTCATTTTTTCTCCACTGAGATATTTTAGTTTCAGTATTTTTTTTATTCTACAGTCTTCTATTTTATCTATCTCATATAATATTGACTCGTTGCGGTTGACAAAGCTAGGCTCAACAAAACAGTTTTCCTCTATGTGCGACATAATCTCTTCGTCGTCAATATTTAAAAGGTGAAAACTCTTTCTTTTATTTGCTGCGTTTAAGCATGTAAATTTTGCTGCATTCGCAATATGGGTAGAAAACTTCGTTTTTTTCAAATGGTTGAAGTTGAGACAACAGTTCCAAATAATATAGTCCTTATCCGCCAATACATCTTTTACGTCGATGCCGTTTTTTGACAAATAAGAACTATACTTGTGACAGATTCTGTAAAATAGATTCTCGTATCTAGAAACTAAAATAGAAAAACTTACTTCGCAATTTATCTCTTTGACATTTTTTATTAAATCAAGTTCTGGTTTTGACACTTTCATACCATCTCAATAAGTCCGAGGCGTAGCTATCAAGAGAGCACTGACTGCCGAGGCCATCCGGCCATTCAATTATATAGTCAGCTTTTTTAAATAGTTTTTTATTATTGACTTCTTCGTCACTGTTAGCTGGAGGATTGTAAGTGCCGTCAGCAAATCTTTTTTTAATAAAAGTTAAATTCCCTCCTAGCACTTCCTTTAACCAAAACAACTCGTCTTGGTCATACTCGGCATAGCGTATATCAGTGATAACAACAAGAGAATCACTAGAATACTCAAGTGCCTTTTCAGTGAGCTTGCTTGTCCAGTAAGTTCCAGCGGTTTGCTTTCGCTTAACAGCACCGTAAGCAACCAAGATTGGCCTAACCAATTCCTTCTCGCTTGGGGAGCAGTTCGTAGGGTCGATGCCAAAGTTAGAGATCAAGAACTCTTTCAAGTCCGACTTTAGCTCGTCAGCAAGTGCAAGTCTTACTACTTTGGTCTGTTTGGACAAAAGCTCGCAAAGCAAGTCTTTTCCAGATCTAGCGTTTCCAGATAATCCGATTATTCCTGTAGGCATATGAGATACTTTCTTAGCAAATATAGAGATACAAACCCCCCTAGACGCATTATATTTTTATTATAATACGCTAGGGAGGCTTGCTATGAGAATCTTTCTTGAGGGCTTCTTCTGTTATTTGTTAATGCTGCCAGCCAAGCAGCAGATTCTTAGCACTCTTTCGAGAATGATCTACCTTTAAGGTGTAGGAAATACACTAAAACCTACTTACGATCACCAACCCGTGTATAAAACACTGTAGCGGGGTCAACTTCCAGATTTTACTCTGGCATTTTTTTTACTCTGCTAAGGACAGAGTCTCAACCCTTTGTGGTGTCTGATGAGTCAGCGCATCCGCGATGGAACCACTCGGGAAACCCTTCTGTTTTGTCTCAGTGGGCAGAAAAGGATTGAAACCTTTTTTGTAATATATCTCAAAATTTCTCTTGCGTCAAGAAAAATTTTCTGCAATAAACAGCATACCGTATGGAGTCTTCGATTTTGTGCTTGCTTTTTTGTGCGTTCGTGAATTCTATTTTCAGTGGGTTTTTACAAAAAATCAAAGAAAAACCAGAAATGATCGGATATAATAGAGATGGAAGAAGTAATTTTTATTTCTAGCTTTTCTGCGTGTATCGGGTATATTTTATCAGATACAAGCGCACTAGAAGAGTATTTAAGAATTTTAAATTCAATTTTCGCGCTAGACTTAAAGGTTTTCAGACAAGACCCACTTTTAGAAAGCTTTTCGTTTAGAGATAAATTTTTAATGACTTATGATTTTTTTATTTTTAGACTTATATTTTGCCCGATTTGTCTTTCAGTATGGTCATGTTTTGCCTGCTGTACTTTGATTTGGAATTTCAAAATCTACTTCATCTCGCTCATTCTCAGTTGGATTTTTTATTTGATTTTAAATAAATTGACATACAATGAATAAAGCAATACGAGATCGGCTCGATCAAAATTTAAAAAATTGGAAGCCGAATACAAAATCAATCGAGGAAGAATTCGCTGCCTTGCAAGCAAAAGAAGAAATTGTTGTCGAGCCTCTTTCTGGCAAAGAAGTACTTCTGCTACTAGAGAAAGCAAAAAAGATCCCAGAGGCAGAAAAATCTATTCACTCCGAGTCAAAAGCTATTTTGTTTGAAAATCTAACTGGATTTTGTTTGTGGTATAAAGCCAACAGAGAACAGTTCTCTGATCCCCAAAAAAAGGCTTTGGACACAATTTTGCAAGCCGAAGAGCTTATCAATAAAGGATGCTCCTGCAAAATCAACCAAAGAAGAAAAGCTGCTTTTGATTACTATTTTAATTTCATGCAACGGAACAGTGAGACAGATTTGTTGCAAAAGATAAAATTTGTCGCAGGGTGTGACACAGTGACATTTAAAATTGACGGCTTTATTGACTCAACCTTTTAAAAAGAGCAGCAAATATTGAGTTTTTTAAGTTGGCACGATTCTTGCTACAGAGAACTGTATGAATACATATTCGTTGACATATGGATCGAATTTTTCAAGTCTTTTTTCTGACTTATTTAATTCGGTGGAAACAAATATTGATCTGAGGAGATCTTTTTGGAAGAAAGACGAAAATAAATACACTCTTTCTCTGGAGATCCCCGGAATCTCAAAAGATGAACTTCAATTGGATATTGAGAAAAACATCATCTATTTGAAAGCCCAATCAAAAAAGAATAGCTCCTTGAATTATGAAGCCAAATTTCTCGTCCCAGAGAATTCCGAAGTTAAAAATATTGATGGAGTTCTTGAAAATGGCGTCCTCGAAATTTCGGTGCCAATTAAAAGCCCGGAAAGAAGAAAGATAAAAATCAATTAAAACCTTCATCTGAAACGCTGAAATCAAATCTCGCTTCTATTTCAGAGGCGAGATTTTTTTTGTGTAATAAATAATATGCCAATACCAAGTCCTAAAGGTAAACAAACCGAAAAAAGCTTCATTGACAAATGTATGTCCGATCCTTCTATGACAGACGAATTTAAAGACAACAAGCAAAGATATGCTGTTTGCGTCAATCAATATAAAAGATCTAAAAAAATTGATGCCAGTTGGGAAGATTTCAGCAACGAAAAAATTATAACTTATTGACTTGACAAACAGAAAAAATTTACTCATTATATAGCAATATGAGTAATGCTTCATGCAGCGTAAGAATAGAGTGCGAAATTCCTCTTTCAGCCAAGACCAAATCTCTTGGACTTGAATTAAACAAAATTGAGTGTATTTCCTTTGACTCAATTGATGATTTCGAATCCGACAGATGGAACGAACTCGTCGTTGACGAAAACAAGCGTCTTTATCTTGAATACCAAAAACTAAGCATATCTGAAGAAGACTGCTTAAAAACAAACATAGACTCGCTCTCACTAAAGAAACTTGAGGATTTTTCTGGGGAAATAAATTGCCATGCTTTAATCCCTTTTGACGAAGAAGAATATGACTTTTTTATTGCAATTCAGCTTATTTTTATTGAAGGCGAATTGGCTTTTGCAAAAGCTCTTTCAGAAGAGTTTGTTGAAAACCAGAAAAGGAAAGAAAACCAAGCTAAATTATCCCGAAATATCTCAAAAAAAATAAATAGACAAAAATCTTTTTGGTTCAAGATTTATAATGTTTACGACTTTTTCGCTGATCTAGCTTTCAGCCTTCTCATCAAATTTATTAACATCCAATTCAAGCTCGCGGTCTTTTTGGAAAAAATATTTAGACCGATCAAATGAATGTAGCAGACAAAATTCTTTGCCTGTGTTTGGATAAAACTTACAAGCCAATAGGACAAAAGACCGTTAAAGAGGCTATAAATAAATTATGCTCGACGGATTCTTTTGGTAGACCTAGCTGGTACGCCTTAAATATTGAGTACAAAAAAGTAAATAACGAATATGACTTCGATCAATACGAAAATATATCTCCTGTTGTTTGGGGGGATTGGATTGATTTGCCAGTTAGAGAATTTGATTTTTTTATAAAATCTGCACATTTAAAGATCAGAGTACCGACTATTATAGTTTCCGAAAGGATTGTAAAAATCGTTTTAACAAATAAAAAACCCTCGAAAAGAAATATAAGAATTAGGGATGAAAACATATGTCAATACACAGGAGAGTATGTCCCGACAAGCAAAGGCAGCGTTGATCACATCGTTCCAAGATCAAAAGGGGGGCAAAATACTTGGCAAAATATGGTCTGGACATCTAAAAAGATTAACTCTAGCAAAGGCAAAAAAAATCTTGACGAGTCCGGGTTAAGTTTGATAAAATTACCGAAGGCTCCGTCACCGTTCGATGCAGCTATTTCGAAAAACTTAGACACAAAACACAGAGACTGGAAAATCTTCATTACAAATGACAAATAAAAAACTATCAGAAAACGACGTTCTTGAAATGTATCGGTATATTGATACAATAAACAAGACGGTCGATTTTCTCGGCAAAAAGGTCGAAGAGACAGATAACGACGAAGAGTTGGCATTGTTTTTGAGAAAGCTAGAGCTTGAGTCGGATAATTTAGATAAATTTGAACAAAAATATGGCAAATACATCAAATCACAAAAGGATAAAAAATCTTCTTGAGCAAATAATTGTAAAAGCGACGAGTGAAGACATTCTAAACAAGCAGCTTGCCTTGGCTGATCAAGACTATAATTATGCTACAGGAGAGAGTTGGATGCTTTATCACCTTAAACTCCTAAAAGAATTGATAGAAGAAAATGATAACAGTATCACTGATAAATGAATTATATTTTATTTTCTGTTTAAAGAAAAGTCAAGACCCGGAAAGTGAAGAAGAAATGTCTTTCTCTATAAAATACGATAAAGAGTTCATTGAGGGAAGGATTACTGCTTCTCATGTCTTGAAATTTTATAAAAATAATAAAGAGATTTGGTCAGAGAATTTGCTTTCCCCGATTTCCTCTTGGGGTATCGAGTCTGCTAGTGAAATAAATAAAATTTTAGAAGAAAGTGTTTGACAAATCCCCGAAAGAAAGAAAGAACAAATAGCAATGAGTAATAATACACATCAAGTTACTGGGTTTCTCGAAAGCATTGGAGAAACAAAAATGGTTGGAGCAAACGGCGATTTCGCTATCAAGGAATTCGTCGTCAAAACAGCAGAGAATTATCCACAGCTTTTGCGCCTTGAACTAGTTCAAGAAAAGATTGAGGCTTTGAATGGAGTTCCTGTTGGCAACGAAGTAAAAGCATTCTTTTCTATTAGGGGAAGAGAATGGAACGACAAGGTCATCAACAGCCTTCGCTGCTATAGGCTAGAACCTCTCGGCGGAAACAAGGCTTCCGCAGGAGAAGCTTCCCCAGCCGCCAACCTAAACAGCCAAACCCAAGAAGAGGAGATGGACGAGGAACCCGTCTTCTAAAAAACCCCAGTAACACCAAAACCCTAGTTGCTAACGCGACTAGGGTTTTTTCTTTTTCTGGACCCAAAAATAAAATACTAAAATAAAAACTATGGAAAAATAATAAAAAGATATAAACCACCAATTTATATTTATCTCTATAACTGTTATCGCATTTCTTTCTTCGCTCTGCCTTCTTGCGAGGTTAGCTTTCGCAGCGGCTTTTTCCGCCAATTTTTTTTGCTTTTCTTCTTGTGGATCGGTAGAATAAACGAGTTCACTTTTTTTAAATAAGCTCTCCAAATCCAATGTTTTCGAACCGCCAAAACAATTGAATGCTAGAAATATATAAAGTATAAGTGTTATTTTTTTCATCTTATAGAAGATTGACCAAAATAATAACCTATTATAGCACTTAAAGTTTGTCTAACTTCTGGCACTATCAGGTATCCCGATATTTCCACAAACGTTGTTTTTGTACCCCCGCCCCATAAACCAAAAAAATAACTTGGATTTACGCTGTCTATCTGTATGAAAATGGGATATTGTAAAATAGCCAGCACGAATGGAGCTAAAATAACACCAAAAAGAACCGATACCACAATTAACCTCCTTACCCATCTTCCCCCGGCACCATCTCTTGCGGAGGCGGCGTCGAACTGCTTTATTTCTAACTCTCTACTTTGGATCAACATTTTGAATTGTTGCTCTTTATTTTTGGCTCTTTCTGCCATAAACTTAAACAAAAACCCAGTTAATGCCCCAAAACCCATTGTGATTAATTCTGGAGGAATCGGCATACACTAATAATTACACAAATAAAGCAAATATAAAAAAATATAAAAAAACCCAATCTCCTATTTGCCAGTGTAATATAATACAAATAGACTTAGTGGTTAAGTCAAGAGTCTTTCTCTAAGTGTTAAACTTCGGAGCCAGATTAAGTCTTTTTTAAATTTAAACTTCATTTTGCTTTTTAGCAAAAAAATCTTCTTTTTGACTTGACCAAATGCCACCGTTTTCGTAATATATTTATCTAATGGAACCAATTTTAAAATCTAATCCAGACAGGTTCGTGATGTTCCCAATTAAGCATCCAGACATTTGGGACTTTTACAAAAAAGCAGAAGCTAGTTTTTGGACGGCAGAAGAAATAGATCTAGCGGACGATATAGTTCATTACAATTCTCTAAAAGATGGAGAAAAGCACTTTATCAATAATGTTCTTGCGTTTTTTGCTGCTAGCGACGGAATCGTAAACGAGAATCTAGCCGAAAATTTCATCAGAGAAGTTCAGTATCCAGAGGCAAAGTCTTTCTATGGATTTCAAATTATGATGGAAAACATTCATAGTGAGACATATTCTCTTTTGATTGATACCTATGTAAAAGATCCACAAGAGCAAAGCAAATACTTCAAAGCCATTGAAACTATTCCATGTGTCAAAGAAAAAGCTGATTGGGCCTTGAGATGGATTTCTTCTCCTAAATTCGCTGAAAGGCTCGTTGCGTTTGCTGCTGTTGAAGGGATATTTTTCTCTGGAAGTTTTTGCTCTATCTTTTGGCTGAAGAAAAGGGGGCTGATGCCGGGACTTTCTTTTTCTAACGAACTAATTTCAAGAGATGAAGGACTTCATTGCGATTTCGCCGTCCATCTTCACAATAATCATATTGTTGAAAAAGTCCCCCCGAAAAGAATCACTGAGATTTTGACCTCGGCACTGGAAATCGAAAAAGATTTTATAACTAACTCTCTGCCTGTTGATTTGATCGGCATGAATTCATCTTTGATGAAACAGTATCTAGAGTTCGTCACAGATAGATTGTTGGCTGACTTAAACTGCGAAAAAGTTTACAAATCTTCGAACCCATTTGACTTTATGCAAAACATCGCTCTCCAAAATAAAACAAACTTTTTTGAAAAGCGTGTTGCAGAATATTCCAAGTCTGGTGTTGGAGAGAAGAAAGAAGAATTGAGTTTTGACTCTGAATTTTAATTAATATAATCATGGAAGTTGTTAAAAGAGACGGAAGCAGCGAGCCGGTAAAACTGGACAAAATAGCTGCAAGAATCAGAAAGCAGACTTGGGGTCTGAACACCATTTATGTCGATTACATGGAAGTAGTTCAAAAAACTATTTCTGGGCTACACGACAGGATTACAACAACAGAGCTTGATAATCTTGCCGCAGAAGTTGCTGCCAGCATGACATCAACTCATCCAGATTATAGTTTCCTTGCCTCAAGGATAGCTGTAACGAGACTCTACAAGCAGATTCCGAAGAGCTTCAGTGAAAATTCTTCGATCCTTTTTGAAAACGGTCTTATTTCGAGCAGCGTACATGAAATAATTCAGAAAAACTCCAACAAACTCAACTCTATGATAGTCTGTGACAGAGACTTCAACTTCGATTTTTTTGGCTTGAAGACTCTCGAAAGGAGCTATCTATTTAAAGTTGATGGAAAAATCCATGAAACCCCGCAACAGATGTATATGCGTGTTGCGATTGGAATTTGGAAAGATAATATACAAGAGGTTCACAATACTTACGAGATGCTCTCGACTGGAGTGTTCTCTCACGCTACTCCAACTCTTTTCAATTCTGGAACCGAAAGAAATCAGCTTGCTTCCTGCTTTTTGATTGGAAATAAAGACGACAGTATCGACGGACTTTTTGACACGATAAAAGATGTTGCTAATATTTCTAAATGGGCTGGCGGAATTGGTCTTCATGTGCATAATGTAAGAGCTAGAGGAAGCGAGATAAAAGGAACCGGTGGCAAATCAGAAGGGCTAGTCCCAATGATGAGGGCTTACAATGAAGTGGCTCGCTGGATCAATCAGGGAGGCAAGAGAAAAGGGAGCTTTGCTATTTATCTTGAGCCTTGGCATTCTGATATTTACGAGTTTATAGAGCTTCGTAAAAATCACGGCAAAGAAGAAATGAGAGCAAGGGATCTTTTTCTCGCTCTATGGACTCCAGATCTGTTTATGAAAAGAGTCGAGGAAGATGGAGACTGGAGTTTGTTCTGCCCAAACAAAGCAAAGGGGTTGAGCGATGTCTATGGAGAAAAATTTGAAAAACTTTATACCAAATATGAGAGTCAGGGAATTGCCAAAAAAACTGTTAAAGCTAGACATCTATGGCAAGAAATCTTAAAGGCTCAAATAGAAACGGGAACTCCTTATATTCTGTATAAAGACGCTTGCAACGAAAAGTCAAATCAAAAAAATGTTGGGACCATTAAATCAAGCAATCTATGCACCGAAATTATTGAATACTCTGACGATAAAGAGCAGGCTGTATGCAATCTTGCGAGCATTGCGGTAAATAAATTTGTTGAGATTCCTACTGGTCAAGTCAGGTCTCAAGACAAATCCAAAAGGACATTTAACTTTAAGGGTCTTGAGAAAACTGCGTATCAAGTAGCCAAAAACCTTGACCAAGTAATTGATGTAAATTTTTATCCAACAAAAGAGACAGAGAAATCTAATTTTAGGCATCGCCCAATTGGAATTGGAATACAAGGGCTTGCAGACGCTTTTGCGATCATGGGCTACCCATTTGATTCGGAAGAAGCTAGAATTCTCAACAAAGAAATCTTTGCTTCTATTTATCACGGAGCAATGAGAGCGTCTATTGATGCCGCGAAAAAGAAATCTCCTTATGAATCATATTCTGGATCTCCGCTATCTGAGGGCAAATTTCAATTTGACTTGTGGGGGGCAGTTCCTAGCGATATGTGGGATTGGGAAAAACTAAGGCAAAGGCTGAAAAAATATGGAGCTAGGAACTCGCTTTTGCTCGCCCCAATGCCCACAGCTTCGACAGCACAAATACTCGGAAACAATGAGTGCTTTGAGCCGTTTACGTCTAACCTATATAAAAGGAATGTATTGAGTGGTGAATTTGTAATTATAAATAAATACTTGATTCAAGACTTAATCAACTTGAACCTTTGGAACGACTCGATGAAAATTAAGCTATACGAGAATGAAGGTTCAATTCAAAATATAGAGCAAATTCCAATTGAAATAAGAAATTTATATAAAACTGTTTGGGAAATTCCTCAAAAATCTATTATAGACCTGTCTGCTGATAGAGCTATATACGTTTGCCAATCTCAAAGTCTAAACCTCTTCTTTGAAGACCCAAATATAGGAAAAATAAATTCTGCACATTTTTATGGCTGGAAAAAAGGCTTGAAAACCGGAATGTATTACTTGAGAACTAGGCCAAAGGCGGCAGCTATCAAAGGTCTTGGAATTGAAAGATCGCAAGATTCGAAAGAAGAACAAAAAATAATAGCTTGCTCTATAAATAACCCAGAATCATGTGAATCATGTAGTGGATAAAACGTCAAACGATCTCTATGAATAGAATTGCACAAGCATTAAGATCGAAGTATATCTCGCAAATTGATGAAGCAGTCGCTACGCTAGATATTTATCTAAATAACGCTGTTGGTATTGGAGAACATTCCGACATTCTAGCCGAAGCAGATAAGTATGTAGAGCTTCTTTCAAGTGCCCAAGATAAAATTGCTTCACTTGATAGGCTTCTAACCAAGCCTGATACCCAAGAGTCTTTGTCTCAGGTAAATCAGGATCAAACGGCTGAATAGTGATAACGCCAGAAATTTTTTGGTACTGGTCTCAAATGTTTTTCGCGGCCAGTGCCTTTCTTCTGGTTTTGTACAAAGTCGTTGGGGATTTTATTAAAGCTCAAAAGCGATACTTTGAAAACCAAATAAAAGATCTTAATGAATTTATAGATAATCAAAAACAAGAAATGGCTTTGATTAGAAGTCAAAAAAAATCAAGCGAAGTAAGGTTAGGTCAAATAGCCGAACAATTGGTTCCATTTTTGGATCATTTTAATTATGACCCAAAAACTTGTCATTTTTTGGGGCAACCAATAGATTACATAGTTTTCTCCGAAGACGAAGTTGTTTTCATCGAAGTTAAAACTGGTAATTCTCAATTGTCTAAATCCCAAAAAATGATAAGGAATAACGTTAGCAAAAAAAGAGTAAGGTTCGAAGAAATAAGAATAAAATAAACCTATGCGTAAACTAATCGCAATTATCACAATGGGCTTGCTTGTCCACAACGGTCAAGCTGGCGAAACGAAAAAGGCAATTGAGTCTGAAGTAACACTAGAAAGTGGTTACACGACACTCAATCAAGCAAACGGTCTAGGATACATTGGAAACTCGGCATTTGTTTCTGCCACCATCGCGGCTAAAAATGACCTTGTTACTCCAAGCGTTTCTGCGACGTATCTACCCCAAGGAACGGAGAGTCAAGCCGTCTTTTCTGCTGGTCTAGCCAAGACCTTTATGGAAGAGAAGTTTTTGTCTCCAACCGTTTCAGCGTCTTATACTCGCAGAGAAATGAGCTTGAGTTCTGTTTTGGATACAGATGAAATTAATGCTGGAGTTAGCTTGGATAACAAGTATGTTACTCCTTACGTTGGCTATTTCAATACAGTAGCTTATGATAACGAGGGGGTAAAAGTAGGACTAACAACCACCCTGTCTTATAAAAAGCTCTCGCTTACCCCTGCTTTTGAGTATGGGCTAGGAGAAAAGTATTGGAGCGGGGGAGCAACGCTTGCTTACTCCCTTACGTCTAATCTTACCCCGTACGTTAAGCTAAATGTCTCTGACAATAATTTGTCAAATACGTACAACACCCTTGACCAAGAGGTCGCAACGACAGTCGGTATCAAGTTCTCGTTCTAAACCAAAGTCACAAATAGTCTCGCCTCTGGAGCACCGGGGGCGAGACATTTTTTATGAAAACAAAAGATTTATCTTCTGGAAGAAAAAGGCTTTCTTGGCCCAGAACAGCTATAAATTTGGCATACGAAATAGCACGATCAAGAAGTCAAGATCCGTATCTTCAAGTCGGTGCCGTCGCCATAAAAAAAGATAACAGCATCTTAGTTGGATATAATGGTGCTCCATCAGGAATAGAAATAGACTGGTCGAATAGAGACGAAAGAAGGGCAAAAGTCTTGCACGCTGAAGTCAATGTCCTTAACTATTGTAAGCCAAACGAAGTAAAATTCTTAGCTTCAACTCACATGCCATGCCCAGAATGTGTAAAGATTATAGCAGCAAAGAATATTGATTTGGTTTTTTTTGCGGAGTATCCCGAGAATTACCCAAGAGAATTTTCTTTTGAACTGGCAAAAGAATTTGGAATTACCTTGTTTGATATAAACAATGCCGCCCAAGCGTTAAATAATTGAATAAAATATGATATACTCTTTATTCGGACAACCGGAATCTGGTAAAACGACTCTGTCTATTAAGCTGCGGCTAGAGTTGAAAAAGATTTACGGCCCGAATATGTATGTATTTTCTATAGATGGTGACGATCTGAGAGAAATTATTCCAAATAAGAACTATACCTATGCTGGAAGATATGATAATATAAATAGATCAAATACAATTGCTACTTATTTAAATCATCTTGGCTTTGAGGTTGTTATTAGTTTGGTCAACCCATTTGACCAGCTAAGAAGAGAGCTAAAATCTCTTAATCCAAAAGATGTAAAAGAAATATATCTTCATTCAGATAGAGCCTCCAGACTGGAATACCACGTAAAAGATTTCGAGATTCCCAAAAATCCAGATTTAACGCTAAACACGTCAAATATGACTGTAAATCAATGTATTTCTAAGATTTTAGAACTGTAAACCTATAAAAAGTGTAACTTTTGTAGGGTGCTTGAAGAGCTAAAAAAAATAGGAATAGATGTTGGATTGCTAACTAGCGGACTTTTCGGAGCAATTTTACTTGTTAGTAGAAATTCTGCTGAAAATTTGAGAACGACCGTTCTTTCGATAGTTGGTGGAGCCGCATCTGCCAACTATGTAACGCCAATTGTTCTTGATATTTTAAAAATAAACACAGAAAGAGCCGGATATGGAATAGCTTTTCTTCTTGGATTTCTCGGTCTTAAAGGTGTAGAAATTTTAAGTGAAAAAGTTTTTGGCAAAAAC
>Ga0129345_1000248_pt1 | contig 19478 bp, 21 predicted proteins | sample CPBDNA_FD_94425 | JGI IMG/M metagenome (GOLD analysis project Ga0129345, IMG submission 94425) | Freshwater to marine salinity gradient microbial communities from Chesapeake Bay, USA - CPBay_Sum_20_0.8_DNA | ecosystem: Environmental > Aquatic > Marine > Coastal | place: USA: Chesapeake Bay...
AAGAGAGGAAAGAGACAAAAACAAGATAGATGTTTTAAATAAAGAGTTTGCAGGATGTTGGATTTTAGAAGAAGGAAAAGCAATATTGCAGGAGACTGGATGGGATGAATTTCCCGTACAAGTAGGCAGAATCAATAAGATACCTAGTGAAACATATGGAACTGGTATTTCAATGTATGCTGCACCTGATGCAAAACTAGCTAACAAAATGTGGCAGTTTTTAATGGAAGCTTCAGAGAAAGCAATCAAGCCACCTTTTTTAGTAAATGCAGAATTTTCTAAGTCAGTTAATTTAAATGCTAATGCCCTTAACTTTCCTAAATTGTTAAGCGGTGCAAGCTCTGCAAGACCAGCAGTTGAACCATTAATGACAGGTTCTAACATACCTATAAGCATTGATCTTTTAAATATTAAATATAGCTCAATGGAGAAGATTTTCTTTTTAGATAAGCTAAAAATTATAGATGATCCAAGAGCAACAGCAACACAAGTATTAGAACAGAGTGCAGAAAGATATAGGTTAATGTTACCCCTTAGCGTAGGAATAGAAGAATATATTGAATCAACGTTGAACAGAATCTTTGGCATTTTATTTAGAAAATCATATAGAATGAATGACTTGTCTAATGGTGGTAGCAGTTACGAACTTTTACCAAATGCACCTTTTAATATGGAGTTACCAGAAGCTCTTAAGACTGCACCAGATATTAAAACAAGCTTTGTAAATCCAATAAACCAAGCTCAAAAAATATCGCAAATGTCAGCAATTGATAACGTTATAAACTCAGCAGGAGCTTTAGCACAGTTAGACCCCAATGTCTTAGATAATATAAACGCTGATGAAGTAATCAGATCTAAGGCAGAGATATTAAACTCTCCTACAAAAATTTTAAGGAGCAAAGCTGAAATTCAGGAAACGAGAAATACAAGACAGCAACAAGCACAAAATGAACAGCAAGGTATGGATCTTGAAAGAGTAGTCGATGCAGCAGCAAAACTTAAATAACTTTATTAAGAGGTAAAATGAAGCAAAACAAGTTTTTACAAGAAGCTAAATATAGCCAATCAATTTTTAAAAATGTTTTTGAAAGTGAAAATGGTCAATATGTAATAAAAAATTTAGAAGATTATGTTTTATACAGTCCTAATTTTGCAACAGAAAATGTAAAAGATGATTGTATGCTAAGAGAAGGAGCAGCAGAGATATTAAGAAGAATCAAAAATACGCTAGATGCTAATTATGATCTAGTTGAAGAAACTGATTAAATTAATAACAATAACAATGGAGGTTTAAATGACTGAAAACATAGGAATAGAACAAGCAGCAACTGAACAAACAGCAACTGAACAGGTAACAACTGAACAAACAGCAACAGATCAAGCTAATATAGACGTAAATCAAACTGCATCATTTATAGATCAAGTAAACGACCCTGAAATTAAATCTTATATTGAAAAGGCAGGATATAAGGATATTCAAGGCTTGGCTAAATCTGCAATGCACTTAGAAAAAAAACTAGGTTCAGGAGCAATAGAACAGAATGTTGATTATAAGCTTGAGGATTATGGTTACGAAGTTCCAGAAGGATACGAAACAAATGAAGACAGAGTTAATCCTTTAAAGGAAATAGCACTTAAAGGCGGTGTAAAACCAGAAACTTTTAAGGAAATGGCAGAATTTATGATGGCTGAAGAAACAAAAGATTTTGAAAATCGCAAACAACGAGAGGAGCAAGAATCTGAACAAGTTATAAATACTCTAAAGGAAGAATGGGGTAATAAATATGAAGATAACTTACAAAAAGGCGAAGAGGTATGGTCAAATCTTGTTGATGAAAAATATGATGGAGTTCTAGAGAAATTAGACAGTCAAGGCAAAATAGCGATTGCAAAGATTATGTATGACATAGGTCAAAAAATATCAGAGCCTAAAACTGGAAAGCTAGAGGGTGCTGAAGTGTTGACAAAAGAAACAGCACAAGCTAAAATTGACGAGATTATGAATAATCCTCAACACCCATATAATATGGGTGATCCTGTAGCAACTAATGAAATGTTAGAGCTTTTTAAGGTTGTTACTGATGGGCAGATTTAAAAGGTGCTTTATTTAAAGTCTTTTAAATCAAATCATAATCAACATTATTAGTCCTCACAGTAGAGGGTAGCTTATTTTAAGTCCTTGAAAATTGACGGGTAGCTAGAAAGTCGAAAGACAAAGTTATTTATTAATTTTTAACGGTATATAAAATGAGCCAAACACATGCTATTTTAGCGGCTACTCAAGCCTTTAATTCTAATTTACATAAGTTAGCACAACAAACACAATCAAAGCTAGCTCCTCATGTAAGAATAGAAAACTTAACAACTAGATCAGAATTTTTTGATAGAGTTGGTAAAATCAGAATGCAGGAAGTAACTTCAAGACATCAAGATACTCCTTTTACTCCAGTTCCTTTTTCAAGAAGAAGACTAGATATAAGGGATTTTGTTGTTTCTGATCTAATAGATGATGCAGACGTTGCAAAAGCTTTAGTTAATGCACAAGCTGCAACAGTTGCAAGTTTTGTTGAAGCATCAAATATTCAACAAGATATATTAATTGCAAGAGCATTATTATCAAAATCAGTTGCTACTGATGAAAATTTTAGCGTAACTGATGTCGCTTTACCTGCGACTCAAAAGATTGCACATGGTTCAACTAATCTAACCACTGCAAAAATCAAAGATGCTCAAGACATTTTAGGATCAAATGATGTAGATTTTGGAAATGGTAAAGTTACTCTTGCTATAAATTTTAAAGGATTCAGAAGTTTATTAGATGAGAATGAATTTATTAATAAAGATTTTAGACTTCATGATAACAGAGAAATATTACAAACTGAATTATCTAATTTCTTAGGAATTAATATTGTAATAGTATCTAATGAAGTTATTGCCGTAAATGGTAATATCAGATCTGGTATTCTTTTTACTAATGATTCTTTAATCTTAGGAATCAACAAAAGAATTACTGTAGAATCTGCTAAAAATCCTCAAAAAAATATGGATTTATCAGTAGTAGGTAAGTCTTCTATGGGTGCAGTTCGTATGGAAGAGGAAAAAGTAGTTCAAATCGACTATGACGAAACAGCATAATATTAATAATAAATTTTAGGTAAAAAAATATGGCAGTAGTAGATAAAGCAGGAAGTGTTAATAACTTATCAAGTGTTGATACTTCAAATACTATAAAGTCTAATAATGTAACAGCAGGAGCTAAACTTCGTTTTTTTCGTGATACTGTAGAAATTGCAGCAGCAGATGATGACGGGTCAAAATATCGTTTAGCAAGAGTTCCTTTCAATATCGTAATATCTGATATTGATATAGATCATGATTCTATAACAGGTGGAACTGATTTTGATTTAGGTGTGTATGACGTGCCTGAAGAAAATGAAGGTGCAGTTATAGATAAAGATTGCTTAGTTGATGGTCAAACATTAGCAACAGCAGGAACTAAAAACGGTTTAAGCAATGTAAATCGTGATAGCTTGCACAAGGAATTGTGGGAAATTGCTGGTTTAACTTCTAGATCAACAAAATTAGTTGATATAGTTTTAACTGGAAACACAGTGGGAACAGCAGCTGGAACAGTTACTTTAACTACTAGATTCTCTCTAGTATAATTAATTACACAGGTTGTAGCATAAGCTGCAGCCTGTTTTTAAATAATGAGAAATGACATCCAAAACTTCTATATGTAATAAGGCGCTAATACGTTTAGGAGAAAACCTCCTAACTAATGTCGATACAGATGACACGCAAGTATCAAATAAGATCAAAGCAGTATATGATGATTTATTAGAAGAAGTTTTACGTCAACATGATTGGAACTTTGCCATAGTAAGGCAATCACTGGCGAGAAATTCAGCAGAGCCTTTATATGAATATAAATATTCTTATGCTTTGCCAACCACACCAAAATATATAAAATTAGTAGATATACAAAATAAGCCCCAATATAAAATTGAGGGTAACAAAATATTAACTGATGCGACTATTCTAAACATTCGATATGTTAGTTTAGTAACAGATCCTAATCAATATGATTCATTGTTCATTAATGCTTTTGCATTACGCATAGCTTTTGAAATATGCACCGCAGTAACAGGAGACTCACGAACAGGAGGACTAACAAGAACGTTACAAGAAGAATATATAGCAGCAATTTCAAGAGCAAAAGATTTTGATTTTCAAGAAGAAAACGAATACCCACTTTTTGAAAGTGAGTTTGTAAATACAAGATTCCTGGACACAGCTCCATTTAATATAAATATAGACAATGCCTAAATTTTCTGAATTAAGAAATAATTTTACAGCAGGAGAATTAAGCGAAAATGTAAATGCTAGAGATGATTTTGGCAGATATTATAATGGCTGTAGAATCATAGAGAATTTTGATCCTAGACCACAAGGTTTAGCATCTAAACGTAAAGGTTCATCTTTTTTAGCAGAAACAAAGGATAGCTCTAAATTAAGTGCATTATATGAATTTACATATAGCAGCACTCAAACTTATGCTATCGAATTTGGTGATTTATACGCAAGATTCTACACAAATGAAGCAAGAGTATTAGAAGATGCAAAAACAATATCAGGAGCTACACAGGCAAACCCTGTAGTTATAACTGCAACAGCACATGGTTATAGCAATGGAAATGTAGTTGTTATTGATGATGTTGTAGGCATGACAGAATTAAATGGTAAAGAATACACTGTAGCAAATGTAACAGCTAATAGCTTTGAGTTATCGGGAATAGATGGTACATCTTTTACAGCATATAGCTCTGGAGGAAAGGCTTATAAAATACATGAAATAACAACACCTTACACGCAAGAAGAAATATTTGATTTAGCTTTTACTCAAGATGGTGACGTTATGTATTTTGCACATCCAGATCATCCAGTGCAAAAGCTTACTAGATTATCTGTTAATGAATTTACTTTATCAGAAGTAGAATTTTTAAAAGGTCCATACACAGATAAAAATAAAATAAGCACTGATTTAATAACACATAGCGGAGGAGCAAATGAAGGTGATTCAGCAACCTTAACAGCAACAGGAGGCCATACACCTTTTAGCTCTGATCATGTTGGAGCATTATGGAAATTAGAAAGTAGTAGTGATGAAGCTCATGTAAAAATCACAGGTTTTACAAGTTCTACAGTTGTATCAATAGAGAATAAAAGTGATGTTGCAGGTAGCATACATAATGTTGCGCTTTCTACATGGAGTGAAGGCGAATTTAGTGATGTAAGAGGCTACCCAAGAGCAATAGCAATACATGAACAAAGATTAGTATTAGCAGGTACAGAATCAGCACCACAAAAGAAATTTTATAGTAAAAGCAATGCTGATTATGAAAATTTTGAAGCTGGTACAAATGCAGATGATGCTTTTACAGTAAAGTTTGGATCTTTGTTAGGAGACCCAATAAGGTGGATTTTATCAGACGATGTTTTATTTATAGGAACTTCGGGCGGTATATTTAGAGTAAGAAGCTCTAATAACAGTGCTGCATTAACTCCAACAGATATAGATATTAAAAAACATATATCGCAAGGATGCGATATTTTATTAGCTCAACAAGTAGATAGTAGCGTTTTATATGTTCAAGCAGGAGGACAGATAGCAAGAAAAATTGGCTTTAGCTTAAATTCAGATAAATATAGAGCAACAGATATTACGATAGATGCAGATCATATAACTGGTACAGGTATTGTAGAAACAAACTCTCAACAAATACCGTCATCTAATCTTATACTTGTTAGAAAAGATGGTCAGATAGCAAAATTAGTTTTGGAACAAGATCAAGAGATAAATGGATGGTATAGATATACAACCAATGGTAGCTATGAAAGCACTGCAATTATCAGAAATAATGAGAATAAAGAATCTATATATACCATTGTTAAAAGAGAAATAAATGGAGTAACTAAAAGATATGTAGAAGTTATAAAACCTAATTATGATAATGATGATATAAATGCTATATATGCAGATTCATCATTGACATATGACGGAACTAAAGATGCAACTTTAACAATATCAGGCAGCACAGCAACCGCAGGTTCAGCAGTGTTTAGCTCTAGTGATGTTGGCAAATGGATACATGAATTAGGAGACAATGTAGGAAGAGCTAAGATAACAGCTTTTACAGATAGCCAAAATGTAACTATAGAAGTTATAGAAGAGTTTTCAGCAGCTAGTTTAAGTGCAAAATCTTGGGCTATAGCAATAAAGAATATAACTGGTTTAGATCACTTAATAGGTGAAGAAGTTGTTATTTCATCAGATGGAGCAACAGAAACACCCGCAACAGTTGATTCAAATGGTGAAGTTAATATTCCTGAAACATCATTACCAGGAAGCATTATTCATGCAGGATTAGCCTACACAGCTAAATTATCACCTATGCCCATAGAATCCATAACTTTACAAAGTATATTTGGTTCAACGCAAGGCAAATTAAAAACTATTGATTCTGCAATTGTAAGATTTAAAGAAACAAGAGGTGGTAAAATAGTTGTTGAGAAAAAAGAAGAGAATCAAAAAAATATAGAAATACCAATAAATGCTAGATCTTTTAAAGATAAGCAAAATAAAGTAGTACCATTATTTACAGGCGATCAGGACTTAACAATAGCTTCTGGATATTCAAGGCAATCACTTATAAATATAGAAAGCTCAGAACCACAACCTATGACAATTCAATCAATTACTTTTAGAGGAACAGTAAATGATTAGTAAAGATTTTTCCGTAGATCATATAGACATAATTAATCTTAAATTAAGCTATCCTTGCTTATTTTCTTTAAAAGAGACTGTTTTTACAGATTATGAAAATGGGGATGAAGGAAGGACATATATTAAAGATGACAGGATCATTTTTTGTTGTGGGATTAGAAATGATAAAAATGGTGTTGGTAGTTGTTGGGTTATACCAAGTATTTACATTGATAAATATAAAATCTTTTTTTTAAAAGAATTGAAAAAATTAATTGAAGAATATTCAAAGAAGATGAATTTGCACAGATTATACACAGTTGTGTTAGAGGAATTTAAAGATTACATCGAATTTTTAGAATTTGAAAAAGAGGGTAAAATGAAGAAATTTACTTCTGATAAAAAAGATATGTTAATGTATGCGAGGTATTTTTAGAAATGTCATTTTTAGCAATAGCAGGAACAGCACTGGGGATAGGTTCACAAATATATGGAGGCTATCAAGCAAAAAAGGCTTCAAAGCAGCAAGCAAGAATTTTAGAAGAGGAGGCAAAGAGGCAGCAACTAGCAGCAGAATTTGAAGCACAACAACAAGAAAGAAATTTTGAAAGATTATTAGGTCAGCAACGCTTAAATTTTGCAGCAAGTGGCGTGAAGCTTGAAGGATCAGCATTAGATATATTAGAAGAAACTGTAAGAGATAAAGAGCAAACAATCAAAAATATATTAGAAGCAGGAGCTACAAGATCGGCAAGATTAAGATCAGAGGCTAGTTTAACAAAAAAAAGAGGAAGACAAGTATTTATTAGTTCTTTGATAGGTGCAGGAGGACAAGCTCTTACTTCTGGTAGGCAGATAGCAGGAGCGAGCAAAGGAGGCAATTTTAGTAGTATATTTTCTAGAGGGGCATAAATGGTAAAAATACCTTCATCACCAGGAGTTTTAGCAAGACCAACTACAGAAGTTGCTCAAGCAGCACCTTCTATGCAAGAAACTCAAATAATACCAAGAGCATTACAAGGCTTAGGTCAAACTGTTTCTCAAATTGGAATTGAAAAAATGCAACGTGAGAAAGATGCTTATGAAGCAAGTTCATTTTTAGAATATAGCACAAGACTTAAAAGCTTTGATAATGAGCAGAAAATAAAATTAAGAGAAGCACCAATTGATAATAACACTGTAAATAATATTAAGACTCAGCTACTTACAGAAAGAAAAACATTTGAGAATAATTTAAGAAATGAGCTTTTCCAAGATAATGCAAGATTAAATAAGCTTGCTGATTCTGAATCAAAAACTAGCTTAGTGTCTTTTGAATATAATATTGATGATGATTTATCAAATAAGAAAAGAATATTAGGGCAACAAAGAATATATAACAGCATCAGTAGTTTAAATGATAGGGCTGCTCTAGCTGTAAGTGATGAAGATTTTGCACAAATACAAAGCGAATTAGCAGAAACATTAAATACGGGCTTTGCTTCTGGATTAATAACTAGCAAGGATATTGAAAGACAAGAGAATATATTAAAACAGGCTAGACAAGAAAAGCAAATATTACAGGAAAGACAGGAGATATTTGACCAAGTTGTAGGGGGTGCTTTAACATTAGATCCTACTAGTAAAGCAGATGAATCTTTGGTAAATGAGAATTTTAACAGATTATTAACACAAGTTGAGAATCCAAAAGAAATAGCAGAACAGATAGCAGTTAGAACAGGTATCTTACCAGATCAAGCTAAATCTTTTTTTGTTAAAGGATTATTTGCAGGAGACGATATTGCTAAAGTTGAAGCAAGCGAGTTTATAACTGATGTTATAAAGCAAAATTCATCATTAGAGATGCAGTTTACAAGTAAAGAAAAAGCCTTATCTTATGCAATACAAAGCAGAATAGAAAGTGGTTTAACAGCAGAACAGGCAGTAAAATATTCAGAGGCAGAATTAAAAGAAAATAAATCTCTAGATAGATTGTTAAGACAAGGTGAATTTGATAAAGAGCTTGGAGGCAAAGAAACAAGCGACAAAGCCAGAAAGAAAATAGAAAAAATAAGGGATGATTTACAAGATGAAAGTGCAGTAATTTTTGAAGCAGAAACACCTGATATAATGGCTATACAACTTAGACGTATTGCAAAAGACTATTTTTTAAATGAGGGTGTAGATATGGATGTAGCTTTAGATCTTGCTAAAGATAAAGTACAAGCTGAATGGAGCATTACAAATGTTGGTAAAAAAAGGTATCAAAGATTTTCACCTGAAATGTTTTATGGTATAAAAGGACAGAATAATAAATGGATAGAAAATCAAGCTGTACAAGAAGTTTTAAAAATACCACGTGTTGAACAACTATCAGCACGACAAATAAAAAAAGAAATATCATTAGAAGTAATTCCTGATACTATACCTAGCGGACAGCCAAAATATTATATTTACAGAGAAAATGAATATGGAGCGCAAGAAATTGTTCTAGGTGATAATAATGAGCCAATAGAGTTTAAACCAGATATTACTAAATCTGATATATATAAAACAGATGCAGAAAGAAGAGATAAACTTAGAATTACAAAAGAGAAAGCCCTTACATTCGAAGAGAGAAGGGGAAGTTATTTAGCTAATAAAAAAAGAGCTAAAGAATTGCAAAGATTAAGTAACACACTTGCAGGTACTAGATAATGGTAGAGATTCCACAAGGTTTAGAAGATAAAAAAAAGCCTAGTGTTGCCCTTGCTACAGCAGGTGGGTTTTCTGGTGATATATTAAAGAGCGGACAGGGTGCAAGCCCATTATTACAAGAAGCTGTACAGAAAGAAGAAAAGCAAGAATTCAAAACTTTAGATGTTTTAAAATCTGCATTTGCTATAGAAAACACAATAGGCTCTACAATAGCTAATATAAAATCTGGTAATATATTAGATCAAGAAGAAGATGAAAATTATGATGTTATTGAGAAAATACAAGATACTAAATATGAGCCTTATTTAGATGATTTTTTAGGAGTCTTCAACGATAATCAATTTGATAATGTAACTAAAAAAATAGATAGAGAATTATATCATAGAGATGTTATAGAATCTAGCGGAGGCAAGGGCATTATAAGCTCAATTGTTGCAGGTGTATTTGATCCAATAAACTTAGTTCCTATAGGTGGTAGTGCATATAAAACTTTTAAAACTGGAAAGGTTGTAAAGGGTATAATGGAAGGTGGTCAAGTAGGTGCTTTATCATCGGCAGCTACAGAATCTATATTACAAAGCCAACAAGTAACTAGAACTATAGAAGAGTCAGTAATTAATGTAGGCTCTGGTGCTTTATTAGGTGGCTTGATTGGAGGTGTAGCAGGTCAATTATCTAAAGCAGATTTTGACAATTTAGCTAATAGGCTTGAGAAAGATATGCAACGTCAAGAATCTCAAATAGATATAGATGATAAAGGCAATCTAAGTGTAGGTAGTGCACAAGTTGCACAAACTACATTAGATCAAGAAACATTAGCAGGCGGTAAGATAACGAGATCAGTTATATCCAGTACAAAAAAATTAAATCCTATGCTTAGAATACTTGAAGGCTCATCTTTAGAAGCTAGAAGGTTTTTGCCACAGCTTGTGAGAACTAATATGTATTTTAAGAAAAATGCAGAGGATATAGCAACTGCACAATCTGTAGAAATTGCAAGAAAGCAATATGAAGCAGGGCTTGGAATAGCAATAACACAAAGTAGACAGCTAGCAAAAAAAGCCATAAAAAGATTAAAGAAAGAATCTGGACAAAAATTAAATTTAACTAAATTCAATGATTTAGTTTCTTTAGCAATGATAAGAGGTGATAAATCAGAAATACCAGAAGTAGAACAGGCAGCAAGAATATTTAGATCAAATGTTTTCGATCCATTAAAAGATGCTGCTATTGATGTAAAATTATTACCAGAAGATGTAGAACCAAAGACAGCTAAATCCTATTTAATGAGAAGATATAATATAAATAAGATAGTAGCTCAAGAAGATCAATTTAAGCAAATAATTAAAGATGCAGCTAGAAAAAGATTGATTCCAGATATTAAGAAAAGATTAGCAAAAACAGAGCAAGCCATTACTGAAAAACAATTTAAGAGTTATCAAGAAGAATTAAAAGGACTGACAGCTAAGATAAAAAAAGCTAAGGCTGATGAGTTGGAGAAATTAAAAGATAGAAGATTAGAATTAGAAATATTAGTTGGTGATGAATTATCAGTTGAAGATTATCTTGATGAAATTGCAAATAGTATATTTGATAATATAAGGGGTGCTGAAAGAAAAGGGGCAAACTTGCCTTATGATATGAAGATAGGAGCAAGAGGAGCAGCTAAGGAAAGAGTTCTAACATTTGTAATGGATGAAGAAATACGACCATTTCTAGAAACTAATATTGAATCATTAGCACAAGGTTATACCAAAATATTAGGAACAGATGTGGAATTAAAACGAAGCTTTGGAGATCTAAATTTAGAGCCTCAATTAAAAGTGATACGTGAAGAATATAATGAACTTAGGCAAAAAGCTAAGACAGATAAACAACGTGAAAAACTAGTTAAGGAAGAAAAAGAAACTGTAGAAATAATAACAGCTTTTAAAGATATGCTAAGAGGAAATTATGGCATACCTAATAATCCAGATAACTTAATATCAAGATCATTAGTATTATCTAGAAATATTCAATATTTATCTAAATTAGGTGGTGTTGCAGTATCATCTATACCAGATATGAGCAGACATGTAATGATACATGGATATGCAAGAGTATTTGATAAAGGCTTAAAAAACCTCATCACTAACTTAGAAGGAATAAAATTAGTCGTTAATGATGCAAAGCTTACAGGTAATATTTGGGAAGGAGTGAGCCATCAAAGAACGTCTTTTATAGCAGATATAAATGATCCATATTCAGGAGATAGCTTACTTGAAAAAACAGTTAGTTACATGTCTGAAAAATTTGGAAAACTTACTTTATTAGATTTTTGGAATGATTATCAAAAAAGCTTTTCTTCTGTATTAACTCAACAAAGACTTATAGAGAATATAAATGACTTTAATAACATAAAGGGAAAAGAGAAAAGATATTTAGCCTTTTTAGGTATAGATTCAAAAAACTATTCTATGATTAAAGATCAGCTCGATAAACATTCTTTTAAGGTTAAAGATCTTCATGTAGCTAATTTAGAAAAATGGGATGATGCAAACGCGGCTAGATTATATAAAAATGCTCTTAATACAGATGTAGATAGAACTATTATAACTAAGGGTGTTGGTGATACACCTTTATTTATGAATAGAGAAGTAGGCAAAACAATAATGCAATTTAAATCATTTGCTTATGCAGCTCATCAACAATTGACAATAGCAGGATTACAGCAAAGAGATTTTGCAGCAGCATCAGGAATATTAACCATGATTACTATGGGGATGTTAGTTTACAAACTGAAAACTATGGGGCTTGGAAAAGAAACATCAGATGATCCTAAAGTGTGGTTAGCAGAGGGTATTGATAGATCTGGTATTGTACCAATAGTAGCAGAGATAAACGGTGTAGCAGATGCTTTTGGAGCTGGTATTGGAACTTTTACAGGAGCAGAGCCACTAACTAGATTTCAATCTAGAAATAAAGTTGGTTCTTTACTTGGCCCGAGCTTTGGAGCTGCACAAGATGCAGCAAGTGTAAGTAGAGCTGTATTTTCTGGTGACATACAGGAATCAGATATAAGAGCAGTAAGGAGGAATCTACCATATCAAAACATATTTTATCTAAGAGGTTTATTAAATGAAGTGGAAGAAAAAATTGCAAAATAATATTATTAACTTTTTTATTTTTTAGAAATGACGGTATCAAGTACAATATTAAGGAATGATTACACAGCTAATGGTTCGCAAACTGTTTTTCCTTTTACCTTTCAGGTATTAGAGGAAGGAAGCAATTATAGTATTAAAGTTGTAGTAACAGATACTGATGGTGTGGAAACTACAAAAGTTTTTAATACTGATTACACGGTTACTTTAAATGCAGATGGCACAGGCTCAGTAACTTTTACTACAGCCCCAACATTAGATCATAAGGTTACTTTGTTAAGTAATATATCTAAAACCCAAGAAACAGATTATATAAGCTTAGGGACTGATAAATTTCCTGCTGATTCACACGAGAAAGCATTAGATAAATTAACCTTAATAACTCAGGAGCTAGAAGAAAAAAACGCAAGAGCAATTCTTTTACCTGAAAGCTCTACTTTAACAAATTTAACAATACCAGTATCGGCAGCAAATGCAGATAAGGCAATTGTTGTAAATGGTACAGGAGATAATCTTGATGCTAAAAATCTAGCAGATATAGGGACTGCACCAGTTACAGATTATGCTAAAACTTTATTAGATGATACTGATGCAGCAACAGCTAGAGCTACTTTAGATGCAGAACAAAAGATTAATTCTTTAACAGCAATTACAGCTTTAGAGGATGCAGATCAATTAGCTGTATCTGATAGTTCAGATAGTAATAATTCTAAGAAAATAACTTATGCAAATTTAAAATCTGATTTAAGTTCTATAGTATCAAATCCAAATTTAATTATAAATGGTCAAGGCTTAATAGGTCAAAGAGGGCTTAGCTTCACTTCCTCAACTTCACCATCTAACAGTAATGACACATATTTATTAGATAGAATGCTATTATTATCCGATGGAAATAACATAGTAGATGTAAGCCGAGAAACTTCAGAAGTTCCGCAAGGTGCTTATTCTTCTATTAAATTTAATGTAAAGACAGCAAATAAAAAATTTGCATATTGCCAAATAATAGAAGCTAAAAAAGCAGCTAAGATTATAGGTGGTAATGCTTCATTATCATTTAAAGCAAAAAAAGGTGGCTCTAATGCTACTTTAGAGACTTTAAGGGCTGCAATTATATCATGGGATGGTACAGAGGACTCAGTAACTTCTAATCTTGTTGCAACATGGGCAGGTGCTGGCACGAATCCAACGTTAGCTTCTAATTGGACTTATGAGAATACACCTTCAGATTTAACATTAACAACATCATTTGAGACATTTAAAATTGAGAATGTAAGTATAGACACAGCTTCCGCAAAAAATGTAGCAGTATTAATATGGTGTGATGATACTGACGCAACAGTTGGTGATTTAGTTTATATTGGTGATATTAAGTTAGATAAAGGATCAATAGCAACACCTTATAAATCTGAAAGCATTGAAAATATTATACTTAAATGTCAGAGATTTTATGAGAAGAGCTATAATTTAAATGTTGCTCCAGCTACAATAACCTATGAAGGCGCATATAATTTTAGGTGTGTTACTACCGTGGACACCAGAACTATATCATTTAAGGCTATGAAAAGGGTTAATCCTTCAGTTGTAATATACAACCCTATAACAGGAACTACTGGAACATGGAGAAATGGATCAAGAAGTACCAACGATACAGCAACAGCATCAAGTCCAGCAGAACATGGATTTGCAGCAAGCACTTCGGGACACACTGCAACAGGAGATTCAATATCTGGACACTGGACAGCAGATGCAGAATTATAGAAGTTAATTATTAAATATTAAAATAGAGGTTTAAATGAACATTATTTCAGTTAAAGATTTGGGAGATTTTTATTCAGTAACATATAATGGCGATATTAAATCAAATATTCCGAAAAATTCTACAAATAGAGATTATAGAAAAGTACAGGAATGGCTAAAAGATAACAAATTAACCGTTGACACTTTAGAAGAAAAAAAAGACAAGTTATTGATTTTAAATAATCAAAAAAGAGTACAAGCAAGAGATAAAGGCTTGGAGATTACAGTTGATGGAATAACTTATTTAGCTAATAAAGAAACTGTTCAAGGGTTTGCAGTATTACGTGGATTAAATGGGAACGAGCCTATTTATTGGAAAGATAAAGATGGCAAACCCCACAAGCTAGAAGAAGAGCAGCAAAAAAATCTTGCTCATGCTATGAAAAATATAGCTCTAGGTATTGAAAAAATTTATATGCAAGCTGAAATAGCTATTGGTAGCTTGACTAAAGAAAATATAGATCAGTTTGATTTAGACTCATTATGGAATAATTTAGGTGCGTAATATGGCTAGAAAAGGATTATATTATAATATTAATAGAAGAAAAAAACTTGGAATTAGTAGACCAAAGAGTAAATCAACTATTTCACGTGAAGCATATGCAGATATGAAAGCAGGATTTCCATTTAAAAGTAAAAGGAAAAAAAATGGTTAAGAAGATATATCAAAATCCAAAAGGTGGTTTGAACGAAAAGGGAAGAAAGTTTTTTAAAAGAACAGAAGGTTCTAATTTAAAAAGCCCTTTGAAATCAGGCACTTCACCACGCAGAGTATCCTTTGCAGCTCGATTTGCAGGAATGAAAGGTGATTTAAAAAAACCAAATGGAGAGCCTACAAGATTAGCTTTAGCACTTAAAGCTTGGGGATTTAGAAATAAAGAATCAGCTAGAAATTTTGCTAACAGACATAAGAGAAAGTGATGTATCAAACTAAAAAAAATATAAAAGAATATGAAAGAGCCATTCAATTTGTCAGAGAGAATAGAAAAAATTTTATTATATTGTCTTGTCAATACAATAACAATTTCAAGCTTTTCCCTGCTTTGGTATCTTTCGCAGCTTTTTTAAGAGGCAGAAAAAGCATATTTCACACAGCTCTAATAGTTAATAGTGGTAACAAAGTATATTCATTAGAGATAACCCCAAAAAGATTAGCCTTAGCTAATTTTAAAGAGAATTATTTTACTCCTAACTTTGAAGGCATATTAAATGCTCAAGTAGTTAAAGGAGATAAAACAAAAGAAGACGAGCAGAAAATATATAAATATATAAATAATAATGTATTAAATAATAGATATGGGAAAATAAAAGCCATGAGGTCATGGTGGAAATTATGGGAGCAAAAAGATGATGATAAAACTATATATTGCACTGATAAAGTTTTAGATATTCTTGAAAAATTTGGAGGTCACAAGATCTTTTCTAATAATGCAGAAGTAACACCAGCTAGCTTATATCATAAATTATTAGATGATTACAGATTTACTAATAAATACTGTACAAAAATTCAACAACTAAATAATTGTAGTTTGTAAGATGGATATAAGCAATATAAGTGATTTACTCAGCATAATATCTTTTATAGCATTTCCAATTATTGCCTATATTTTTAAAGTAATATCAGGGATTCAAAAAAGAGTGCAAGAAATAGAAGTTGAAAATAAGAGCTTAGAATTGAAACTTAATGATAGGTTTTTAAAAAGAGAGGATTTAAATTTAGTTAAAGCAGGCCTTGAGACACAAATTGCAAGTGTTGAAACAAAAATTGATAAGGTTGAACAAAAACTAGATAAAGAATTTGGGAAGCTTTTTGAATTAATGTTGAAACAAAAATAGTAACAATCTTAATTAATTATTAATGGAAAGAAAATAAATTATATTTTGTTTTTATATTTTGCATAACCTTTTTATGCTCTTGCATTTCTTGCAGTAATTTATGTATATTTTCATTTACAATATATTGTTGAAAAACCTTAAACTTGCTAGGGTTGTTTTTATTAGTAATTATAATTTCGTTAATAGTTATTAAAGTTAGTCTCATTTTATAAATATATCTTGATTTAAATATATAAATAATTATTTATATAAATATACGTTTTAAATATGGTGAACAGGTTTAAATTTAGTCAAAAATCTCTTAATAATCTTAACACATGCCATGAGGATTTAAAGACCTTATGCAATAAAGTTATTAATGTAACACCTTATGATATTGGTATTACTTGGGGCAAAAGAACAAATGAAGAACAATATGAATTATTTAAAAAGGGTAGGGAGCTAAATATAGATTCTGGAAAATGGGAAATTTATAATAGTGCAGAGGTTGTAACTTATAAAGACGGTATAACTACTTTTTCTAAACATAACACACAACCATATTCATTAGCGATAGATTTTGTAGTATATGATGAGAACAACAATGTAACATGGAAAAAAGATTATTATTTACTCGTTATTGGTGTATTTTACTCTATAGCGAATCAATATAACATTAAAATTAAATCAGGAAGAGATTTTGAAGATTATGGACATATTGAACTAGTTGAAAACTCTTATGATTAATTTAAATATAGAAAATATAAATATCGATTTTCAGAAAAGAATTGATAAAGATATTAATGTAAATAAAGAATTATTCCAACTGAATAACCATTTTAATGGATTAGTTTTAAAGAATAATTTTCTTTTATGCGGGCAAGATAAAATAAATTACGTTCCTTATAAAAGTGCAGTGAGGCATAGAAATCTTGAGTTATCTGAATTAATAGGTGATGAGTTTCTTATATCCATAAAACATAATGCACTTATACCACAAGGAGAACTTACAGAAGTTTTAAAATATCAATGCACACATGCACAAGTAATATTAAAATCCTCTAAAGGTTTTGTTTTCACAATTAATAATCCACAAGGTTATGAATCAGGGCGTTTTGGTAAAAATAATTATCCATTTATTTTAGTTAGACCTGTTATTACTAACAGAGTAAGCGAAGAGAAAAGAAAGCAATATTATAAAAATATTAAGAACTGGTTATTATTGTTAAATAGTTTTTCACATTTCCCTAGAAATTATAATGGTGGTGATGCTTTAAATGGTTCAACTGTTAAAAAAATAAAAGAATTTGGAGATTTAATTTTAAATAGATCATCAAATCTAGAAATGTACAATACAGACTTTGAAGTGGAGCTTATGAGGCATCCTGTATATTGTGCTGAATTAATATATTTAGCTTTGAATTTAGGCTTGTATTATCCTTTAAATAGAAATTGCTTTGATTATTTAGAAGAAGATCTTTATGAGATATTAGAATATAATGAAAACCCTTATATAGATAAATTTCCATTTTCATTAACAGAAGATTTAAAACCTATAAATGAGGAGCTATCTTTTAAAATTACGAATGATGGATTATTTGATGAGCAGCTTGCTATAAGACCTCTTACAAACGGAGAAATTTTGACAACCTTTTTTAAAGAATCTATTGATCCTGAAAAATTATATAAACTAAGCATTGATGATAGAAAGGGTTTTATAAACGCTCTTGTGAAAAAATTTAATGATTCAGATATAGAATTTAGTATATATCACGAACAACAACAACATTTAAAAGATATAATATGCAAAGAATATGGGGAATTTGAAAACTTCCAATTGGCATTATTTAGAGTTCTCAATGAAATAGAACATAAAATGAATGAAAAAAAATTCATTCCACCTCATACATTTTTGCAAAGAATACAAGATAACAATTCGTCAAATATTATTAACTTTGAATATGTTGGTCATGCTCTCCATGGTAATTATTTTAAATGATCTTTCTAAGAAAGTTAATGATCTCTTGGTAATTTTTATCTTCACCTTTTGAGTCGATATATATTTTTATAAGTTGAAATGTATTATTCATTGCAATTAAGTTTTCTGTTAAACCTTTATAATTAGATTGCTCTACTGTTTCTCTATGAATTAGCATTATGACCTCCAAATAATAAAATGATAACACAACTGCTTTCTAAAAATCCAGATATTATTTTAAATATTCCGCAACCACCAAGTGTAAATGCTTGTTATAGCAATGCAGGAAAGAAGAGGGTAAAGAGCAAAGCATATATAAAATGGATAAAAGAAAGTAATGATTATTTAATTGTTACAGGTCAGAGCAGAAAAATCAGGCTATTAAAGCCACCTTATGCAGTAATTTATGAAATACCAAGATATGATAAGAGGCAAAGAGATTGTGCAAATTATGAAAAGCCTTTAAGTGATTATATGAAGCAACTATCTATAATAGAAGATGATAGCTATATAATTATTAATACCCAAATGTTTGTTGATAAAGAGGATAAAATAGTTGTTTGTAAGTTGTTTAGTGTGTAGACTTGGGAGGCAACTCCCCCCGAAGTCCATAACCTAACAATTTTTTAATAAAAATTGAACTTAATATCTTATAGATATTTACATAAATTGCAATTGTAATATGGGAAATGAAGAAATACTAATTATACTAAGTCCTTTCATATTTATTATATTGGATTTAATCCTTTAAAGATTAAAAATCAAAATTCCATATATTATAAATAAATCCTAATAGATTCATTAATAAGATAGTTAATAAGATAAAATAACTAAATCTATAAACATCATTCATTATCTTCATCTTTTTATGTTTTTTTAATAATTTTGCAACTTCTGTGTTGTACCAAGTTGCAGCATAATGCAGAGGAGTGTTGAGATCTGTATTTTTACAATTAACATCAGCCCCTTGTTTTATTAGTAGCTCTGCAAGTTCTAAGCTGTTCTTATTTGCGGCATAATGCAGAGGAGTGTTGAGATCTGTATTTTTACAATTAACATCAGCACCTTTTTCCAATAATAACTTTGCAACTTTTAAGCTGTTCCAACGTGCAGCCTCATCCAAAGGAGTAAATCCCCAATTATTTTCAGAATTAACATCAGCTCCTTTTTCTATTAGTAGTTTAGCAACTTCTATGTTGTTTTTAAATGCAGCCACATGCAATGGAGTATCGCAATATTTACATTTACAATTAACATCCGCTCCTTTTTTTATTAATAGCTTTGCAACTTCTACGTTGTTCCA